>Ga0210377_10000062_pt1 | contig 94836 bp, 88 predicted proteins | sample PLM4_65_b1redo_FD_155480 | JGI IMG/M metagenome (GOLD analysis project Ga0210377, IMG submission 155480) | Groundwater sediment microbial communities from an aquifer in East River, Colorado, USA - PLM4_65_b1 redo | ecosystem: Environmental > Terrestrial > Soil > Riparian zone | place: USA: East... | reverse complement strand
CCCAGACCAGCCCAATAGGGACGAAAGGTGGGCGTGATCAACTCCACCATTGCGTTGCGCAGAACTTCCATGGCCGCCTCCTTGAAAGAGTTACTGACTCGCCAATAATAACATAGATAAGCATAAAAGTCAATATATTATTTTCTTCCGATTTACATTACAAAACCTTTATATTAATCTTATTGTTCTATCCACAGATTACATATTAATATTATAGTTCCTGTGATACAGTAGTTATATGGCTTCGACTAAAATTATTAATGTTGTAAGAGATGATCCATTTGATGAGATTTTTGATTTATTTAAAAATGCCAGCGCCGAAGAAGTGATTTTTATTCTCCCCAAGAAAGCCAAAGCATTTATCAACGAAGAACAATTTAAACAAATTCAGGCAACGGCTCGAGAGCAGGAAAAGAAGGTTTCTCTAATGTCCGCTAATGCCGATGTCGTGGCGCTTGCCCGGCAGTATAATTTTGAAATACTGCAAGATAAAGTTGATTCCTCGGTTAAACTTAAGAGGAAAGCAGTAAAAGCAGAGCCGGTATCCGTACTCGCCGTAGCAGATGAAAATGAAATCGTTCGAGAAGACAGTGATCTTCTCGACCCGCTCAATCCTTCCGACGGTATTATGGGTATTAATGATTCCGATAAAGAAGAAGAAGAAGAAATTACGCCACCCATCAAGGAAGAGGACGAAAATCTCTTTGAGAATAAGGAAGAGAGCGAAGATAAACTTGAGGAGGAACTCGAGAAAGAAGATGAGAAGGAGGAAGATCCTGAACTTGAAGAAGTCGCAGAAGATGATGCAGATTTCGTATCATATGAAAATCCCACCGAGCCGGTGGCAAGTTTCGCGCGCGTACGCCGACTTGATGGCATGGTGCCCACGGATGGAGAGGGGCAGAGTATTCGTATTCATTCGGCCGGGGACGCAACGATCAAGCTTGGCGTGAAGAAGGAGAAAATAAGTAAAAAGAATGTCGAGGATATTGCCGAAGTATGGCAACACGAACCTTTTTCCAGGGGCGAAAGCATGTGGACGGGTATTTTAAATAAAAAAGAGAACGTCCGGCCATCGTTGTGGGCGCGTATTTTTTCCCGCTCGGCGCCGTTTCAACTGGAAAAGCCTGGGCGGCGGCAGGAGATCAAACCAAGGCGTTCTCGAAAAATCATAGCCGGTGTCACGATTGTTATCTTATTAATCGCGGGAGGAGTTGTTTATGCCACTGCCGGAACTGCCATAGTGACCATTATTCCTTTCTCGAAGCATCTTGATTTTGAAATGAGCGCCAATGCCTCGGATCAATTTGCTTCCGTTGATGGCACATTCAGTAAACTGCCAGGACAGCTTTTTACCATTGAGAAGACCGTCATGCAGGAATTTTCAGCAACGGGCGAACGAGATGTCGCTCAAAAAGCCCGCGGAAAAATAACCGTCTATAACACATTCAGCAACGCATCGCAGACTCTTATTGCAACTACACGATTTGAATCATCAGATGTGCTGATTTTTCGGACTCTGCGCACGGTTGCGGTGCCGGGCATGACGGGTAGCACCCCCGGTTCAGTTGAGGTGGAGGTAATCGCTGATAAAGCCGGGGATACCTACAATATCGCCGCGGGACGATTTACAATTCCGGCATTTAAAGAAAAAGGCGATACAGCCCGCTACCAGAAGTTCTATGGCCAATCTATGGGAGCTATGAAGGATGGTATTAGCGGCGTGGCAAAGATAGTTACCGAACAAGATTTTACAAAAGCTAAAGAAATAGTAACCCAAAAACTCAAAGATGAGATAAGAGAGGCATTAGACCAGGAGGCCTCTGGCCTCAAGATTGCCGATAGCGCTCCAATCACTATTCTCAACACCGATTCCAGCGTTCAAGCAGATCAGCCAGCCGACATATTTACCGTAACGGTAAAAGGGCGGCTTAAAACCATAGGCTTTAAAGAAGAAGACGTATGGACTTTGGTGCGCCAGTATGCCGAGAAAAGCTTCGGCCTTATGGTCGTACCCGACAAGATCACTCTAGATTATAAAGAAGCAAATCTTAATGAAGTCCGAAGCACGTTGGAGCTTACCCTGAAGCTTTCCGGCAACGGCTACGGCCAAATCGATACTGATCAAATCACGAATGACCTTTTGGGCAAGGGAGAACGCGATATCGTCGGGTATCTGAAGCAGGCCCAAGGCGTCGCCGAAGCCAAAGTGATCCTGTCTCCATTCTGGGTTAAAAAAGTGCCAAAAAACAAGGAAAAGATTACGATTATAATAGATTATCGATAAGCCGATATAGAATTGACATTCCAAATGATGTTTGTTAGTATATGGAGGCTCACGCTATGAGTGTATCGGGTCGTGAGAGTGTTTTTTATTTCAGGGTATATTTTGAGCAATCCGCAGAAAGAAAAAATCAATGGTTTGGTTATAGAGGCTTTGCCTGATACCACTTTTCGAGTGCAACTGGAGAATGGCAATATCGTCCTGGCGTATCTTGCAGGCAAGATGCGCATGAACTACATCAAGGTTATGATTGGCGATAGAGTTGCTTTAGAATTAAGTCCCGATGGAGCTCGCGGGCGCATTACGTACCGCTACTAAGGGCTTTGCCCGAACGCAGCGCAAACGAGTACGGTTGCAAAACCTTACCCCGCCCTTTATGCTTGTGATTCCAGTATGATGCATTGATAACGAGCTTAAAGGGCGGGGTCATGAATTTGTGACCGCTCAGTTGCTTCGTTATACTCCGCACCTCCTCGCGGACAAATATCATGAAAGTCAGAGCATCGGTAAAAAAAATGTGTAATAATTGTAAACTCGTCAGGCGCAAGCGTCGCCTGTATTGTTTGTGTAAGAATCCCAAGCACAAGCAACGTCAAGGTTGAGTATGTATCTGAACGCAGTGAAACGAGTACAGAAATACATAGTCAACCGAGCACATCACATTTATGTGCTCGGTGTAAGAAATACTAACTCACTTCGTTCATAAGAATTTCTAACATGCCGCGTATTTTTGGAGTTTTAATTCCAGACAATAAAAAAATTCTTTATTCCTTGCCATATCTGCATGGGATCGGTTTAAAGACGAGTGAGATCATTTTGAAATCTGCCGGTATTGATGGCGATAAGAGAGCTAAGGAACTGACGGGTGAAGAACTCAGCAAGATTCAAAAGATTATTGAGCATAACTATAAAGTGGAAGGCGATCTCCGAAAAGAAATTAGCCAAAATATCAAGCACTACAAAGAAATCGGCACCTGGAAGGGTACGCGCCATGCTCGACGATTGCCAATTCACGGCCGTACGAAAACTAACTCGCGTACTACTAGAGGAAATGTGAGAAAGACGATGGGCTCTGGCAGAAAATCATCAAGTGAAAAAACTTAATTTGTATGGGCAAAAAGCGAATTATCACAAAAACAGAAACTGACATACAGGAGCAAGGCTCCGGTACTGTTGCTTCCAAAAAAGGAGTCAAGAAACAAGTCGTCAACGGCATTGCTCATATTCATGTTTCCTATAATAATACTCTAATTGCCATCAGCGATTTAAATGGAGACATAATTTCCTGGTCATCCGCTGGCCTTCTTGGTTTTAGGGGAACAAAAAAGTCCACTCCGTATGCGGCGAATATGGTTGCTAAGGATGTGGTGGAAAAAGCTAAGAAGTATAATTTAGGCAATATTAAAATTGTTGTTCGTGGTATTGGACCAGCTCGTGAATCAGCTATCCGAGGCCTTGCCGGAACTGGCATGAATGTCACATCTATTATGGACGAGACTCCAGTTGCGCACAACGGTGTTAAGGCTAAAAAGCCCCGCCGCGTATAACACATTTAGCGTATAACACATTTACTATCATGGGACGTTATTTAGGACCACGAGAAAAAATTGAACGACGAATCGGCGAAAAACTCTTCTTAAAAGGGGAGCGTTCATATTCTCAGAAGTCAGCCATGACTCGAAAGCCGTATCCTCCGGGTATGCACGGACAAGGACGACTCAAGAAGCTTTCTGAATTTGGTCAACAGCTCAAGTCTAAGCAAAAGGTACGCAATATTTACCGGCTCCTTGAGAAGCCGTTTAAGGCCTATGTAAAGAAAGTCCTTGAAAAGAAAGCCGAGCCGTATGAACCAATCATGCTTTCTCTCGAAAGCCGATTGGACAACGTTGTCTTTCGCATGGGTTTTGCTCAATCTCGTGATCAAGCTCGCCAGATCGTGAATCATGGTCATATTCTTGTAAACAACAAGAAGGTTTCAATCCCTTCTGTTGTTGTAAAGCAGGGCGATGTTATCTCTATTCGTGAAGGCAGTAAGAAGTCTCCATACTTCACAAGCTTGATGCCGCAATGGTGGATGAAATATGAAGCGCCGCAGTGGATTCTCCTTGATAAAGAAAAAGGTACGGCGACAATTAAGGCGAAACCAACGATGCTGGACAGCGGAATTAAAGTTGAAGATATCCAGGCTATCATTGAATATTATTCACGTTAACGATGGTTGAAAGTTTATAAAGTTTCTAAAGTGAAAAGTACTTTAGGAACTTTCAGACTTTTAACTTTATAACTAATTTCAACTGAGAATTGAGTGTGCAACTTACTGTTGTGTAACCTCCTACCGTTGCTCATATTGAGACTCACGAGAAACAAAGCATGATCCAATTACCAGAAGATGTAAAAATTATATCCCGGGAAGGCAATAAGGCTGTTTTTGAAATTTCACCTCTCTTGCCCGGCTACGGAGCGACGATCGCGAACCCATTGCGGCGTGTTTTATTTGCCTCGCTCGAAGGCGCTGCCGTAACGTCCATTAAGATTCAGGGCATTGATCACGAATTTTCCAGCATACCTGGCGTACTTGAAGATGTCATTGAAGTCATCCTTAACATTAAAAAGTGTCGCTTTAAGCTTCATACCGAAGGTCCGATTACGGTTACATTGAATGTGAAAGGCGAAAGAGAGGTTACTGCCGGCGATATTAAACTCAGCGCGGATGTCGAGATTATTAATCAGGATCAGCACATTGCCACGATCACCGATAAAAAGGCCGAGATAAACATGGAGCTAACAATCGAAAAAGGTATCGGCTATGTGCCCGTAGAACAAAAGCAGAAAGAAAAGCTTCCCATCGGCGTCATTGCTATCGATGCTATCTTTTCTCCTGTCCGTTTGGTTAACTTTAGAGTTGAAGACATTCGTGTCGGCCAGAGGATCGACTTTAATAAAGTAACGATGGAAATTGAAACCGACGGCTCAATTTCTCCAGAGCAGGCTTTCAAAAATGCCGCCGAGATTCTTGTGAATCACTTTAATGTGCTTTTACAGGTTGAGGTCAAAGAGTTCGAGAAGCCAACTAAGCCTGCCCGCCTGTCCGGCCAAGGGCCAGGGAAAGTGAAAAAAGCGAAAAGCGAAAAGTAAAAATATGAAACGCGGCAATAAACCAAAATTTGGACGCGAACGAAACCAGCGCAAGGCGTTGGAGAGATCGCTTGCCACGGCGTTGATTGATCATGGCAAGATTACGACCACTAAAGTAAAAGCGAAGATGCTTTCGACGTATGTCGATAAGATGATTACTTTGGCTAAAAAGCAGAATCTTGCCAGCCGCCGTTTGCTTCAAACTAAAATCGGCGTTAAAACCGTTGATAAACTCATGAAGGACATTAGCCCGCGTTTTAGCGAGACACATGGCGGTTACACGCGCGTAGTCCGTTTGGCTCGCCGCAAGAGCGACGGTTCCGAAATGGCAGTCATTGAATTCACCAAATAACCGATATGATTACCCACGAAATCGACGCAACAAATCAATCATTAGGACGTCTCGCCTCGAAAGTGGCGACGCTATTGCGCGGTAAAGATTCGCCTGACTATCAGCCGCACATCATGCCGAAAGTGCAAGTAACCATCATCAATAGCGATAAAATCAAATTTGCCGGTTCCAAAATGGATACGAAGGTCTACTATCATTATTCAGGTTTTCCGGGAGGTATGAAGGAGCGGTCATTAAAAGCGGAATGGGCTAAACAGCCCAAAGAAGTCATTCGCAAGAGCATCTATCGCATGTTGCCCAATAACCGATTGCGCGATAAAATCATCCGAAATCTTAAGTTTGCATAATATGCCAAGAATATCCAAAAAACCCAAAGAAAAAAAGCAGATTAAGCTGGAAATCCCTGAACCACAGGCCGCTCCATCTAAATTAGCCGAGACTGATGTCATAGAAAACACGCAAACTGTCAGCGGCGACGCTATAGATGTAGATTCTATCATACCCGAAAATGAAGAAGAAGCCGGCGGTAAAGAACGCTACTATGAATCAGTCGGCCGCCGCAAGCGATCCATCGCTCGCGTACGTTTGTACACCAAGAAGTCAACCGACACCATGAAAGAAGATCGGGCTCTGATGACGGTCAACGGCAAAGACTACTTCGACTATTTCAATGATGTAAACCTTATTGCGCGCATCGAGGCTCCGCTCCGTAAGCTCAAGTCGCTTAATCGATTCAAGGTGACGGCACTTTTGCAGGGCGGCGGCATTGCCGGTCAAGCTGATGCTCTTCGGCACGGTTTAGCCCGCGCATTGGAACAGTTTGATCTCAACTTCCGCAAGAAGCTCAAGAAGTCCGGCTATCTAACTCGCGACTCCCGCAAAAAAGAGCGTCGTAAGTACGGCCTCAAAAAAGCCAGAAAAGCGCCTCAGTGGAGCAAACGATAAAACGCTCAGCGGCTATGCCATTCCGATAGGTACGACGTCCCCGCCTTCTGGCGAGGCGTCTCGTTCTCGCGCCGTCGCGCTCCGAAAGCCCTTCGGAACGGCATAGCCGCCGCGCTGTACAATTCATAGAATTCTATTATGTGTCGTCGCGGACCCTTTTCTTATTAGAAATGAGGGGGGTTGCGCAAATAACTGTTTCGTGGTATGATATTAAGTGCCTAGACGCTACGGCGTCACTGGCTGTCCGAATCGGCGCTTAAGGGTGCAACGGTGGGACATTCTTTGAAAATGAAAGGAAGGTCGCCATGACCACATGGCAAGTCGTTTTGTTCGTACTGTTCGTCGTGTCTGTGCTGACGTACCTGGCCGCCAAGGTCATCGAGCGGCTCCAGGAGCGCTGGGCCATTCTACCTGACTTCGTCTGGAACGCCGTCGGCGGCATTAACGCCTACTGTTCCGTGAGCGACTTTACACGCACCGCCCGGACATACGGCGGCGGTACCCGGACGTACGGTTTTGTCATCGTGCCCGACACACTGGCCTTCAACAAGGTCAGTGGCCGCTGGTGCCCGGTGTTAGGACGATGGTGGCTAGACATCCGTGAGCCATACCCGCTCCATTTTTCTAGGTCACGTCACGAGGCATCACTGTTCGTGCCATTCGTGTCCGAGCGTTACCTGAAGTACGACCAGCAAGCGAAGGTCTTCTGTCCGCCACCGCCACCTCATGACCTGTCTGCATTCGTCGAGTCCAAGAAGGAGGCCAACTGCCAGCATGACTTCCGGCGCCGGTTCGCGGCCTTCGTAACCCGCAACGAGAGTAAGTTCTTCGGTGTCCGGGTCATGTCACTGGTGATGGTCATCGGATTCTCTGTCGGACTGGGCGTGAGTGCCATCTCACAGGCCATGCAATCCGAGCGAGCAGCGCCGGCGGTGCTGTACACCACGACGCTCGGTTCTTCAGACCTTACCGAGTTACGGGGTACCCGGACGGAGATCGGGAAGCTGCCGGTCAACGAGAACGTGATTGGCCGCGTGGGCATCTCGGCTGGCCCTGTTGTCGACATCATGCCCTTGGGTGGAGGAATCTCGTACGTATGTGTCCTTTGCGTATCTGATGGCTTCCGTCTGTGTGGGTTTGCCAGTTCGACTCTCGGTTTGAAGGAAGGTGACACGACATATCTCCGCTTCGGCAGCGGGGTGGTCTGGACCGGCGGTCCAGCAGGAAACTCTGACATCGGTTCCGTTCGCTGGGCCGTCTCTGAACAGGAGGCCATAGCCCTGCGTGACAAAGCGGGGTACAGGTTCAAGCAGTAGCAGCGCGCTCCCGCGGGAAGAGGTCTTCGGACCACTTCCTCCGGGGGCCTCTTCTTTTGTAATTTGTAAAAAGAAACCGTTTTCTTAAATTTTAATAATATTTTGTCCGCCGCGCTTGTCGATTTCGACGATTTTATAGCCGTTGGTATCGGCAAGAATGTGATCTTCACCGCGGAACCAAGCGGCTTTTTTGATTACTGCCGCAAACCGAGTGATAAGTTCTCGGTCGCCAGTTTTATGATAAGGCTGGTAATCGGTGTCGTGAAGCCAGCCGACCCATACATCACGGTCATTCCACCAAAGAATCTTTCGGCCGTTGTCAGATACGGAAAATCCCGCAACGTTGGAGGCGTATAACGCTAATATGCCGTCCTTGTTCGTATAGAGAGTCTTATTCTCAAGAATAAATATTTCATCGGAGATAGAGGAGGCGCCAACTGATGCAGTAATACTGGGCGAGGAAGATCTGGTTGCTCGGGACGTAGTTTTGGGGACGGGTGAAGATGACGGAGTGGCAATTACAACATTAAGCGACGGTAAAAGTTTTTCAAATTCTTCCAGAAGCTTTGGCGCTTCCGCTTCGCTCATCGGTAGAATGATGATACGGGGAAAATCGGTAATATAACCCTCCTGCACCGTGACGGTTTTTTGCCACGGCGTAAATCCTTCACGATCTAAACGAATAATATAGTTAGCGGGAAGAAGGCCGCTTATCGTGTGAGAATTTCCGAAAAGGGACGTCGTGCCGTCAAGCTCATCGTTTATAAATACCTTGGCATCGTCATTGACCTTAAGCTGGATCGCGCCCGTATGTAAAAACCGCTGTTCTTTAAAGCTGTATTTATATCCTTGGGCATAGACAATAGCGATATAACTGGCACTAATAAAAATAAGCAGACCCAGGTAGAAGAAAATTCGTCGTATGTTTTTAGTCATGGAAGGTGTTAAAAATGTTCTTGAATGGTAGCATTTTAAAAGCTTTTTGACTAGTCAGGTAGTTGTATGCCTGGTTATTTGATTTCACCTACTAAACCAGCTATAGTTGGTGGGATGAAAAAGATAGGTATTGACCTTGGAACTACTAATACGGTCGTTTTTGTGCCTAAAAAAGGTATTGTTATCAACGAGCCGTCTGTTGTCGCGGTGTCAGTTCTCGATAATAAAATTATCGCCGTTGGCAATCTGGCGAAAGAAATGATCGGTCGCACTCCCGATAGCATCATCGTCTCCCAGCCACTAGTGGATGGCGCCATTGCGGATTATAGAATTACGGGCGCAATGCTTAAATATTTCATAAAGAAGGCAATTGGCGTTTTTAGTTTTATGAAGCCGGAAGTTTTAATTTCAGTACCGGCCGGCATTACGTCAACCGAAAAGCGCGCGGTCATAGAGTCAACGCTTAACGCCGGAGCCAAAGCGGTCTATCTGGTCAAGGAACCGGTGCTTGCCGCAATCGGGTCGAAAATTTCCATTAACAGTCCGATTGGAAATATGATCCTGAATATCGGCGGAGGAACAACCGAACTGGCCGTCATTTCGCTAGGCGGCATTGTAAGTTGGTCATCAGTCCGCATCGGCGGTAATAAGTTTGATTTTGCCATCGTTGAATACGTCAAAAAGAAGCACGGTCTTGCTATCGGCGAACGAACCGCCGAACTTATTAAAATAAATATTGGCAGTGCGGTGAAGCAAGCGCAAGAAGATAAAATCAATATCCGCGGCCGCGACCTTGCAACCGGACTGCCTAAAACGATCGAAATTACTACGAATGAAATTACGGAGGCGCTGAATGAAAGTTTGCGTGAGATTGTCCAGATCGTGAAGAGCGTACTCGAAGTAACTCCGCCGGAACTCTGTTCAGACATCATGGACCGAGGAATTGTAATCTCGGGCGGTGGCGCGCTACTTCGCAATATTGACCAACTGATCACCCGTATTACGGGTGTTCCCGCCCGCATAGCCGACGATCCGCTTTTTTGCGTCGCTCGCGGTACCGGCATCGTTCTTGAAAACCTGGATGTTTATAAGAAAAACGTCATCGCAAAGCGCTAATGAAAATCGCACTTGTCCATGATTGGCTTGATACGCTCGGTGGTGCGGAGCGGGTTCTTATCGAATTGCATAAGATGTTTCCTGAAGCGCCAATCTATACGCTATTTGCCAGACGACAGTTTCTGAAAAAGTATCTGCCTGAAGCACACGTCATAACGAGTGGCATTCAAAATCTTCCATTTCGCCGCAGTGTTTTATGGGCGCCGGCAATGTGCGTGGCGATAGAGTTGTTTGATCTCTCCGAGTACGATATTGTCATTTCTTCATCGGTATTTTTTTCGAAGGGATTAGTGTTGCGTCCTCGGACAAAACATATTTGCTATTGCTATAGTCCTACGCGGCAGTTGTGGGATCGGAATATTGAATCGGGACGAGGGATACTTGCCGCGATAGGCAAGAATATTTTAAGATTGTGGGATCGCCATTCGTCTGAACGAGTTGATTATTTTGTGGCGATTTCAAAGCATGTCCAGAATCGCATACAAAAATATTATCGACGCGATTCAAAAATCATCTACCCGCCCGCAACATCGTTTACGCGGAAAGCTGCAACGGCTCCCAGAGAAGATTATTACCTTATTGTCTCACGACTGTACGCGCATAAGAACCTCGACATTGCTATCGAAGCTTTTAATAAACTGGGGTATAGTCTCTATATCATCGGCGATGGACCGCTAAGAAACAGACTTTCAAAACTGGCAGACGCTAATATCCGATTTTTGGGAGAGTTAAACGATGACGAAGTGGCTCGCTATTATCAATACGCCAAGGCATTTATCATGCCGCAGGAGGAAGATTTTGGATTAACCGCTGTCGAAGCAATGAGTTTTGGAAAGCCGATTCTTGCTTTACGCAAAGGCGGCGCCCTTGAAATTGTCCAGGAAGGAATTAGCGGAGAATTTTTTGACGATCCGATAGCGGAAGGGCTTGCCGACGGCGTACGCAGATTAAACGAACAAACCTACGATCCGGAAATCATCAAAGTGGCCGCCGAAAAATTTTCTGCTGATACTTTCCGTACCGAAATTAAGAGCCTTATCCATGAAACTTTTTCTCGTCACCATCAATTATAACGGATCTAAAGATACGATTGCCCTCGCCCGTTCGCTGGGCCAGCAGACTGATCCTGATTTTTCATTGATTGTCATCGATAATGCTTCGACTCCCGAGGAGCTTATCGCCGTTGAACAACTGCGGAATCTACCGTTTGTGAATCTCGTTTCTAATGAAACAAATCTTGGATTTTCTGGTGGTAATAATGTCGGCATTCGGAAGGCGCTTCAACAGGACGCCGACTGGATACTACTCATTAATAATGATACGCATGTTGAGTCAAGCTTTATATCATGCCTTAAACGGGACTTGAAAGAGCGGTCGGGAATCGTGGGCGTACCGTTGCAGGAAAATGAACGCGTAGCGTATGCCGGCAATGTGGCGTGGCTTAAACCGACTCTTTTGCATCAGTATGAGCCGTTAAAAAATGGAGTAAACCATTACATTATCGGAGCAGGCCTTGCCATCCATCGAAGCGTATTTAGAAAAGCCGGCTTCTTGGATGAGCGGTATTTTCTTTATTTTGAAGATGCTGATTTCACGCTGACGGCACGGAAAGTCGAGATTCCGATCTACTTTCTCACCGAACCGAAGATTCATCACCGGATTTCCCAATCAACAGACAAGCTTGGGGTGCCGCTACTCTTGCGGTATCACTATCGCAATATGTTTTTATTCAATCAAAAACACGCGCCGGCGCATATTAAGATTTTATTGCCCATATGGATGTTATTAGGTATAGTTAAGCAAACGCTAAAACTGATTTTTCTCCCGTCCGAACGTCCTCAATCAAAAGCAATTATCGCCGGCATCAAGGATTATATGATGGGAAAATTTGGCAAGCTCCATGCTTAAAATTGGTATTGAATGTGAATCTATCGAGTATGATTCGTACGGCATTGCCCGCGCAATCAATAAGCTTCTCGAAGAAATAGCCCGCCGCCCGGAACTCCAGCAAGAGTTCAAATTTTATTTATATTTCAAATCCAAGATTCCAAACTATCCGTATCTGAATAATCCCATTTTCATCAAGCGCATTATCGGTCCCGGCTCATTCAGTCTATATTACTACGTTATGCTGCCGATTCGTCTTCTGTTTGACGGCTTGGATGTCATGTATTTCCCCAATTACATGTTGCCGCTGATTTTTGTGGGAAAATCGCTTGTCTTATCCGTGCACGATGCTTATTATGAAGCCCGATCCAAGAACATTCCGTTTCGATACCGGTTGGCGTATCGAATTTTTGCCACCTGGGGCGCGATACATGGCACAAAAGTCATGGCTATCTCGGAGTTTGGCAAACGGGAGTTGGAGCAGGTCTATGGAATTAACCCAAACCGCATCGTCGTAAATTATCTGGCCGTCGATCCGCCAACGGACGTACCTCCGTATTCGCTTCAGAGATATTTTCTTTTCGTCGGACAGGCATTTCCCCGACGTTTCCTTAGAGAGACGCTGTTGGCGTTTGAAAAGATCGCCCGCGCGTTTCCAGACGTTAATTTTATAGTAGTTGGAAAAGACAGATATTCTCCGCCGATTATTCAAAATCTCGTCGAAGATATCAATGAACATCTGGGGTCCGAGCGGATAGTGATCAAGGATCAGGTAGGCGACGATAAGCTCGCTTCTTTATATGTCGCCGCTCAAGCGGTCACGTATATTTCTGCCAAAGAAGCTTTCGGTTTGCCGCCAATCGAAGGATTGGCATATAAAGCCATGCCGATCGTGGCTGATACGGCTATGAGCCATGAACTGTTCGGCGAAGCGGCATTTTTCGTGAAGCGTCCCGATTCAATTGAGGAAATTGCGCAAGTTTTGGAAGAATCTTTGATAAATACCGAAAAACGAAACACGATCCTTGCGGCGCGCGAGGCTATCCTTCAGAAATTTACATGGCGGGGACATGCGGATCGATTTCTCGCTATCGTTCGCGATATTGCCCGACGATAATATGCCTAAACTTCGACCCGCTCACTATTTTTTTATCATTCAGCTTCTGTTTTTTGTCCTCGTCATTCTGGGAATTTTGCCGCGGGCGGTAATGCTGTATGTTACCGCTTTTATTGCAATAGTCTTGATGCGCCAGCCGCTTAAGGAGGGAGTTTTATTTTTTGTTCAATCAATTCCGTTCTTCGTGGCACTGCCTTTCACCGAAAGCTTTGATAGTTTCAACGCCTGGCGTATCATTCTACTTCTTCTTTTTTTGAAATGGGCTTTCGAGGCGGGATTAAGATCGCTGTTGATATCGGCACTGGATGCAATTCGCCAGCCGGGTAATTTCATAAAGAAACATCCTTATGGCGCAGGAGGAGTTTTACTGTTGCTCCTGGCATTCTTGTCGCTTATCAACGCGCCGCAGGTAGACGCGGGAATAAGGCGAATTATTTATTTCACAAATATCGCATTTATCGGAATAATCGTTCATGACCTGGTCCGGCGTGATAAAAATTTTACGCGGGAGCTCATTCGAGCAATTAGAGTTCCGACGATGCTCGTGATCTTGGCGGGGTTCATTCAAGTTGCCTCAACATATTTTATCGATATCTATCAATTCATGCGCCTATGGGGAGAGGGGATTCAGTGTAATCAATTTGGTGGTCAGTGGTGCGAGATTGCGGTCCGTCTTGGCAACACCTGGTTTGCATACTATGGGGAACAACTGTCGTTGCGAGTTTTTTCCCTGTTTCCTGATTCCCATTCCTTTCCGCAATTCGTGCTGTTAGGCATACCGGCATTACTGGCGTATGGAGTTTCAAATATCACTTCGGCGCCGGAACGCTTAAATCGCTTTAAGGTCCTCATTATGACCAGAGGGAAGCTTGCCATTCTTTGGGTGCCTGCGGCGTTCCTAATCGCAATTTTAAGCGGTACGCGAGGTATTTGGGCCGCTAGCTTAGGAGTTATTATTATGATTATTGCGATAAACCACCTTTTAGTCCATTTTCGAGCTTCCCAAACGCATAAAGCACTTTTTCGCTATATTGCCTCCTACTTAACGCTTTTCTTTTTGCTTTTCAGCATTGCGTATCCCATTTTCACGTCGCCGCAATTTTTATTATCAAAAGGGGATTTCGGTCTATTTAGAAACAGGATTAAATCGATTATCGATTTTGGTGAGACATCGAACCGTCAGCGTATTGAGATTTGGAAGAAGTCGGTTGCTTCAATCGGCCGCCAACCACTTCTGGGCGTGGGAATTGGAAATTTTCCCGTCGTGCTTGATCAGGATATCTTTCTTGCCCGCGCCGGATCATCAGCTCATAATATTTATCTCCACATCGCGGCAGAAATGGGTATACCGGCACTGCTTGCCGTTTTGAGCCTCGTGAGTCTTTTTTTCATCCGCACCTACAAAACATACGTTCTGGAAAACGACCCATTTGTTATGACGTATCTTGCCGGAGCGATGCTCTTCATTCCCTGGGTTTTAATTTATTCTTTAACCGATGTAGCTCTTTTTGATGAACGCGCCATGCTCTTTCTTACAGCGACTTTAGCGCTTATTACAGGAGTGGACCGCTATTATGAATAAACCTCTTGTCACGATCAATTTGGTTGTCAATAACGGAGAAAAATATATCCGTTATTGCCTGGACCATGTCAGAAGACAGACGTATGAGAATCTGGAGGTCAACATCTTTGATAACGCCTCTACCGATGCGACGCGTAATATTGTTCAGAGAGAATACCCCGAATTTAATCTGATTGCGTACCCCAAAAACTTGGGCATGTGGCCGGGTCAGGAAGAAGCGCTCAAATTGAGCCATGGTTTTTATATTATTGGGCTCTCGGTCGATGTAATGATGCATCCGCATTTCGTAGAAAAGGCCGTACAGGCATGCGAAACCGATCCGTCAATCGGCGCTCTGCAAGCTAAAATACTGCGTTATGATTTCCAACAACTGGCAGACGGATCATATGCCGCTTCGAAAATTATTGATACCTGCGGATTTCGCCTTACCCGTTCGCGCCGGGTGATGAATATCGGTCACGGAACCTTTGATTACGGCCAGCATGATCAGGCAACTAAAATATTTGCCGTAGAAGGAGCGGTGCCATTTTTTAAAAAAGAAACCCTGGAAGCCATCCGCATTGATGGCGCCATTGTCGATCATGACTATTTCTGGTACGGAGATGACCTGGACCTTACTTGGCGGATGCAGTTGTTTGGATGGAAGCAGTGGTACGATCCCGACGTCATTGCGTATCATGATCGATCTACGACAAAGGCAGAGGGAGCAAAAATAAATTTCCGGGAACGCCTCATCCAGCGGCGCAAAATTGCCATTGCTAAAAGGCGTTTAGACTGGGCGAATGTGCGGTTTACAATTATTAAAAATGATTATATAATAAACATCTTGAAGGATGCACCTTATATCGCGATTAGGGAGATCCAAGTTTTAGGTTTCGCACTGCTGTTTGAGCCCCAGATTTTTTTAGAAATTTCTCGCTTTCTCAAGCTTCTTCCGGCGATGCTTCGCAAGCGTCGGCTGGTGATGGCGAAAGCAAAAAAAACTCCTCAAGAAATGCACGCATGGTTCATCTAATTATCTTATTATCAGCATGAATTTACAGCCAAACTTTAATGAAAAGCCTCGTCTGCGTTTTAACCGCAAAGGGGTAATTTTAAGTTCAATCTTCATTGTTATGTTTCTGCTCGGCGCTGGCTATACTGCGTACAATTGGTCCAATAGCCTATTGGTAGATGCTGGTAAAGACGGCACCAACTGGAAGGGGAGTCTTTTTCCGTTCGGTGGCGATAAGCCGGTGGAAACCGATTACGTGATGCCAAAAGCCGAAGCCAACCGATACGACATTCTTATCCTTGGCGTTCGAGGAAAAGATGACCCGGACGGCGGAAATTTAACTGATACCATCATGCTGTTTAGTCTTGATAAGACAACGGGCCGATCAACACTCGTTTCTATCCCGCGCGATCTCTATGTGCGTGTCAGTAAAGACAAGAAGGAAAAAATCAATGCCGTATATGCTTATCTTGGCTTAAGAGGCACCGAGAAACTCGTCTCTCAAATCACCGGCGTGTATGTCGACAACAGTATCGTTTTTGACTTCTCCTCATTTAAGAAAATCATCGATGATCTCGGAGGAATTGATATCGTTCTTGATAAGCCATTCGAAGAAACAACGCAATGGGGATATGTATTTAAGCTTCCGACGGGCCTCAACCACCTAGACGGGGAAAATGCTTTATATTATGTCCGATCCCGCTACTCCTCAAATGACTTTGATCGCGCTCGCCGACAGCAACAAGTTATGTTTGCCATTAAAAATAAGGTGATCCAGATGGACTTTCTTTCGAGTCCGGTTCGTAGCTTGAGCCTTTTAAACACGTTCAAGAAAAATATCAATACCGACATTAATCTTCTTGATATTAAAGGCCTAATTGAACTTGCTCAACAGGTAAACATCGATAAAGTAAATCGCCATATTCTTTCCACGGCTGATTATCTGTATGAGAGCGTTGGTGAGGCGGGAGCTTATGTGCTTTTGCCGCAAGGAGATAATTTCAATCGGCTTAAGACTTTTTTCCAGGATTTTCTGAAGCCCGTCTCTGCCGTTTCGACGAAATCATGATGATCTCCATCGTCATCCTAAGTTATCGTAACCCCGCCCTTTTACGCCTCTGTTTAAAATCGCTTGCCGCGACGCTTTCGAGAGACTTCGACTATGAAATAGTTATCGTCGATAATGCCACTCGGCCCGAGACCCGAAACGTGGTCTGTGATGAATTCAGAGAAATTTTTCGCTCCATTAGGTTTGTGCCAATCAAGGAAAACTCCGGCTATACGAGAGGAGTTAATGAAGGTATCAGTGTTGCTCAAGGCGAATATATCTTAGCGCTGAATCAGGACATCGTAGCGCCGAAAGGCGCTGTCGAAAAACTTCTCGCGTATTTTAAAAATCATCCCGAGATAGGATTAATCGGTCCGGAACTTCTCAACTTCAACGACACGCATCAAGACTCCTATTTTCGCTTCTACACACCCGTAACAATCTTTTATCGACGCATCGGATATCTGCCGTTCGCTCAAAGGATATTGGATACGTTTCTTATGCGGGAAACAGATCCTTCAAAAATCCAAAAACCCGACTGGGTTTCGGGAGCGGCATTCATGACTTCCCGGGAGGCAATCAAAAAAGTCGGCCTGCTTGACGGAAAGTTTTTCCATTACTTCAGCGACGTTGACTGGGCACGAAGATTTTGGGAGAATGGGTATCAAGTTGTTTACTATCCTGAAGCAAAGCTTTATCACTACCTGGGACGAAGTTCAAAGGGTAAACTGTTGATCTTAGATATATTTTTCAATCAAACAACCCGTTGGCATATCAAGGATTTCTGGAGATATTTCAGAAAATATGGATTCCTAACCCGGTATTCTGTGAGGAACCTCCCGCAACCATCACATGCAACCATTTACTAGAAAAATTTTCATTCTTACCGTGCTTTTATCGCTCGGTGTAGGATTTACTTCCGGTTATTCTTATACGCGCTACCAAGAGGGGAGCACGCTTAAGACGAGTCTCCGAGAACTCATCAATAAAGAATCCGGTCAGCCGGACAATGTTGATTTTTCTCTATTTTGGGATGTTTGGGATACGCTCCAAGCAAAATATGTTAATAATGACACCATCGAAACTCAAAAGCTCATCTACGGAGCGATCTCGGGTATGGTTAACAGTGTCGGCGATCCGTATACCGTTTTCTTCGAACCATCCACGAGTAAAAAATTCCAAGAAGAAATTTCCGGCGCTTTTAGCGGCGTGGGCATGGAAATCGGCAAACGAAATAATGTGCTCACGGTTATTTCTCCGATTAAAGACAGTCCCGCGTTTCGCGCAGGTATCAAAGCGGGAGATCGCATTTTAGAAATTAACACTAAAGCTACAACTGATATGACGGTAGAAGAAGCCGTAAATCTCATTCGTGGCAATAAGGGTACAAAAGTGAAAATGATGTTGTCGCCGAGCAATAACAATGAGACCCGAGAAGTCGAGATTATTCGAGATACTATTAAGATTCCCGCAGTTCAATGGACCCTTCGCGATGGTAACGTTGCCCACGTCGAAATTTTTGTCTTCAATTCTAACGTCGATGGCGAATTCAAGAAAGCAGTTCAGGAAATTCTTAAATCAAAAGCTGATCGCATTGTACTCGATCTTCGCAACAATCCCGGAGGCCTCCTTGATTCAGCGGTAAATCTTGCCGGGTACTTCTTGGATAAGGGCAGTGTCGTAACAATTGAGAATTTCGGCGACGGAACCAAGAATGAATTCACGGCTTCCGGCAATGCCGAGTTGAAAAATTACCCAACTGTTGTTTTGATTAATGGCGGTTCAGCCTCGGCATCAGAAATCCTCGCTGGAGCGCTCCATGACAACCGCAATATTAAACTTATTGGTGAAACGAGCTTCGGAAAAGGTTCAGTGCAGGAACTGGCGAAATATATTGACGGATCTTCATTAAAGGTTACCATTGCCAAATGGTTAACCCCCGCCGGCATCTCAATTTCGGAAAAGGGCATTAACGCAGACATAGAAATTAAATTTGATCCTAAGGAAGTCGAATCAGGCGCCATTATCCAAGGTGAGCAAGGGAAGGACCCGCAACTTGATAAAGCGCTTGAAGTCGTTAAATGGTAATGTTATGCGAGTAATCTTATTACAAAATATCAAGGGAGTCGGCCAGATCGGCGATGTAAAGGACGTGAATGACGGATATGGCCGCAATTTTCTTTTTGCCCGCAATCTCGCCAAACCGGCTACCACTACAGCTTTAAAGCAGGCGGAAGAGCTTCGTTCAAAACGCGAAGTTATCATGAAGGAGCAGAAAAACAAGGCTCGCGAAATTGCTGATAAGATTAAGGACGTAACGCTGGAACTAAGCGAAAAAACCAACGAAAAGGGCAAATTATTTGCCGCGGTTGGTAAAAAGGAAATTTCTCACAAGTTTAAAGAAAAGACCGGAGTTCATCTGGAAGACGATATGATTCAGCTCGAAGAGCATATCAAGACCGTCGGCGAGCATACCGTTCAGCTTGAGCTAGCTCCCGAAGTCATTGTGCCGCTCAAAATAGTGATTACCGAGGCATAGATGGGAATTATAAAACCCGTCCCGCGTAGCGGGACGGGTTTTATAATAGGCGAGCGCTAGGCAACGATATTCACTACTTTCACGACTCTTCGGGAACCGTCGTAATTCTTTTTTTTAGTCGTGGTGAATTTCACTTTACCATCCATAACCGCATAGATAGTATAATCAGAACCCTGGCGGGCGCCTTCACCAGCTAGGAATTTACTTCCGCGCTGTCGAATGATGATATTGCCGGTTTTGGCGACTTGACCATCGTGGAGTTTCACGCCGAGATATTTTGGCTGTGAATCTCGTCCTAACTGTGTTGTACCTACGGCTTTTGTATGTGCCATTCTACGTGGAAATCCTACAAGGCTAGTGTTACAATAACTACCGTAGAACCCAAATTAAAATACTCGGATATGATAGCAAGAATTGCTGTTTTCGTCAAATCTTTCTGGCATGACATGTTTGTTCTTGGGTGCATCATCCTCATTGCGATAATTAGTTACAATTTAGGCCGCATTAACGCGCTTGAGAAGTCCTCGATAAAAGTAGGGGAAGGGGCCAATATTTATAACGCCGCCGCTCCCATCCAAGACTCTTCCGGGAATATCACGGCAAGAACTCCAATACCTCAAATCCCGCGTGATTCTCGGGTAGTGGTCTCCAAGAGCTCAACATCGAAAAAATACCATTATAGCTGGTGCTCGGGAGTCAAGACGATCTTACCCGCCAATCAGATTTGGTTTGAAAATGAGGCCACTGCCCAGAAAGCAGGCTACACTCTCGCCGGCAACTGCCAGTAAAACACAATATACTCCTGCTCCAGTTCAGCTATAAAAATTTCTTCAGCCAGAAATCGTGTTCCCATTCCCAGAGAGATTTAGCCGCAAAAAATGCTTTAATGTTTGAATCATATCCAGCGAGCTCTTTAAATTCATATTCTCCTTTGATCGGCGCCCAGTCATGCTCACAAGGATAGCGATCATTCTTGATTTTTATGTTGCCGCCTTTTTGCCGCATCGAAGCTTTACATCGAATGCATTTTTGATTCTGATCCAGACGTAGAACCCAAGAGGTGAGAGGAGGCATATTCGAATCTTCACCTAATGCCTGCACGTACGCCGCAGTTTGTATGCCGTAATCGCGATATACTGCTTGAGATGTTTTGATATCCAATATGCCAACCACACCGTTTACCTCGGCAAGAACATCAATCGTGCCGGCATAACGATGTTTGCGGCTGAAAATCCGTTCTTCGATTTTCAATGGCGTAACAAGGTTGTTCCCATAGAAATCCAGAAATGCATCAATGCTCGGCTGGATCGCCGGTGGGATATCAATCGGTTCCTTCTTTAGTATTGCCTCTACGGCATTATGAACGGCCGAACCTTCTTCGGCGGAGCGGTTCAGGATGGCTTCGCCAGCCTTAAAATTGGGCATACCGGCGTAGTAGGCATAGAGCGCAGGCTTTGATTTTATGGAGAGAATCGAGGTAACACGGGGAAACCATTCTCCTTCGATATCGTAGCCGTTTATATCTCTAAATTCTTTGGCGGTGCGATAGAACATTAAAAGCGGTTATTTGATATTAATGTATTTGTCCCAGGCTTCGTAGAGTTTTTTAGTGGCGACCAGATCGCCAAAACAATACGTGGCAATCTTGAGATACTCCTTATCATTAAAGAGCCGGGCTACTTCGTTGCCGCTGACACCATCGGATTTCGGGCTTTTAATGCCGAAGGCTTGGCACCACATATGAAGGCTCATAGTTCGTCGTACGGCGCCAAAAAAGCCCAATCGATCATAAAGGTCAATATGTTCGTCGCCATATCGATAAGGCATGAGATTTTTAGTTGGCTTCACTTTCAGAATAGCTGAACGAACCATAATATACGGACAATCAAACGAGCGGCCGTTAAATGTAACGAACTGATCGTAGTGCTGGATTATTTCCCAAAACTTTTCCAAAATTTCTTTTTCGGTAACCGGAAAATACTGGACACTTTCTTCTTCAGATCGTTCTAGGTTCACTTCGGGCGCTTGAAAATAAACCGCGCCCTTATCAGTATCAGGATTTAAAATGCCAATCGCCACAATTTGGCCCGTAAGAGGGGAGAAGCTTAAATTGCTTTTTACTTCTTCGGCTTCTTCCGGACTGCGCGCGTTTTTTACGAGATACTCTTGTGAGATTTCATCGAGGGTATTAAAATCAACGCCAACAGTTTCAATATCAAAAATGAGTCGAGGCATGGGGATATTCTACATTTATAGAGGCGGATTCACAAGTATCGCCGATAGGGAGGTGTGCTCAAGCTGATAACTAACTTAAGAGACAGGAAATAGACTTGTAACTATGCCATAGGCGCTTATCTGGCCTAAACCGGAGGGAAGTGAATTTATTTCAAAAGAGTGCTAGTCGCACAATGTAGATTATGCGACTATAATACTTTCGAAAAGCTTTTAAAATCAAATTTTCAGACTTTTTATAAATAGCGGAAATAACTCCATTCCCTCTCCGTCGCCGTTATGACTGTAAATTTGAACTGTTATCAAAATGCACTCTTTATTTAATGAACTGTAATCATCTATGGGGTCACTTCTCCGAACCCCGCTCCCCTACAATTTCTAAAAAAATGATGTCGTAAAAAATTAATCGTTTTTTACAAAAATTTGAACTTCTTCTCGAAAGAGTTTCCATGCCTTCCTAAACGACAAGATGGAAATAAAGTATCGGAAATCGACAATTTCTCGAATAACCCACCCTAAAAGCCCTTTCACGCTAATTCCGCCCCATAAATGAGCTACGGCATACTTACCGCCCACTGGAGCGATCCAGAAGGCGTAGAATGGTATATGCTTACGCAACTTCTTATTTTGTAACGATCGTAGAATATTGTTTGCCACGACTTGACCATGCCGAACGGCCACATAAGCAAGCGCAGGCTCCGGTCGCTGAGTTTTATGATCAATAAATTGAATACTATCTCCGACGGCAAAAATATGATCATAGCGAGATGCGGCAAGATGATCGCCAACGATGATCTTGCCGCCGGCAGTCAGGTCGAGCCCCTGTATGGTTTTAATGAAATCAGTTGCTCGAATACCGGCAGTCCACACTATAACATTACACATTAATGAGCGGCCATCCTTTAGTTTTACCAAATCCGATTTAATCTCCTCTATCGTCGCATTTATTTTAATTGCTACGCCAAGTTCTGTTAAGCGACGAGTAATGATGGCGCGTTCCCGATCGCTGATTTGGGGTAAAATCTTTGGTCCTGCCTGTGCAAGTGTAATAATGCTGTGTCCCTGACCAATTTGATATTTCTTCGCCAGATGCTTTACGGCACAAGCAAGTTCAGCGGCAAGTTCAACACCGGCAAAGCCACCGCCGCCAACAACAAACCTTAAGGGAAGATCATGATTGCCGCGACTGGCTTTTTCAAACAACATTATTAACTGATGGTTTAGCATGAGCGCATCTTCGATTGTTTTAAATTGAAAAGCGTATTCTTTTACGCCGGGAATGTTAAAATCGGCCGTCTGACTGCCTAATGCAAGTACAAGATAATCAAATGAAAATGAGATGTCACTTTTTGTCGTAAGTATCCTCTGTTCAGGCGAGATATGCGCAACTTCCGCCTGTACGAACTGAATCCGCTTTCCGTCAAAAATATCTCCGTAAGGAATGGAGACCGTTTTACGGAGATTTACCGAAAAACGATCCTTCGCAAGACCAAATGCCGAGGCGACCTCATAGAGAGCGGGCGCAAAAAGATGATAACCATTACGGTCGATAAGGATGATCTCTGCCCTATCCCCTAGTTTTTTCTCCAAATCAAGAGCGGCTCGCACGCCGCCAAATCCCCCTCCGACAATAATGATCTTACTCACGGATAGTTTTTCTAGAATCTATTTTAGAGATAATCCGAAGGATTTAGCGAACCATCGAAATAATTAAAATAGAGCTGTCCCGCTTTAGTATAAGTGAAGAAATCCTGGTAGAGACTAAGGTGAACATGTGAACCCGTAGAATTGCCCGTAGAGCCTTCATATCCAACGACTTGTTCCTGGGCCACTTTTGCACCGATACGAAGAGGCGCAAACGCGCTCATGTGGCCATAGACGCTTACCAGTCCGAAGCTGTCATGCTGAACGGCTACCCAGTTACCGAACCCTGAATTGAAACCGTTGGCGATAATCTTTCCGGAGCCAATAGATTTAATTGGAGTCCCATAACCTCCGGCGATGTCAATGCCGTTGTGCGGAGATCCTCCATATGCTCCCCGTTTTGCATAAGTCGTCATACCGTAGCCTTGCGTCAAACGATAGGAATCCTCCGGATATACGAACAGCTTTGTGCCTCGAGGTGGAACTCCCGCGGCCTTTACGCGTATGATAAATAATCCGCCCGTAACAGCATCGGATTCCAGTTGCTGCATCTCTAGAAAAAGCTGACTGCGTTTTTTCTCTGCGGCGGTGAGCATTTTTTGATATTCCGCTTCCTGACCCTTAGTCTGGACTAGAATGGTGTCTTTTTGAGATTTTATTCCGGTTAAAGAGGAACGTTTGGCGCTCTGTTCCTGGTTCAGAGAAACAAGATCGTCCTTCTTATCCTCCAGGTTGATTTTAGAAATCTCCAGCTGTTGCTTTTGGTCACGAAGATCGCCGATCAATTCCAGAAGTTTATCATTCACGTTTGCCAGTTGCTGGGCCTCGCTCAAAAACGTCGAAAGATTTTCATTCTTCATGAGCGTAGCCATTAAGTTTTCGTTGTCGCGCTGATTCAAAAAAATAAGCAGTTCGCCGACTGTTTCCCGCCGACGATCGATTGTCTGCTGGGTTTCAAAAATATTTCCCTCCATGTCGGTAATTTCTACTTTCGTCTTACTGATTTTTGTGGATGTCAGGACAATCTGCTGTTCTAAGCCCCGAATTTCCTTCTTAATAATCGTAATATCTCGCTGAAGTGTTTGGGCTTTTGCGTGTTCTTCAGCGATGCTTCCCTTGAATTGTCTGGCCTCCGCTTCAAGCGCTTCAATTTGCTTCATCAGTTCAGCAATGCGTTCCTCATTGGCGGCAAATGCTGGCACAACAAAATTGAGGGTAGCAATACTGATAAGCATGATGCTAATAAATCGTTTCATCCCGTACGAAGCAGTACAAACAGCGATGCCGCTGTGTACTGGAAGTTACTGGTTAATTCTATCATAGTCTAATTTTTAGTTATTGAACCCGTGCGGGCTGCTTTCTTACGGGATTCATGAAAGTTTACTAATTGCTAACCGCACACGCGAAAGCACCTCTTCCTTATCTAATGCTGATATAATATCGACTGGATCGGGCGACATTTTCTCCCCTGTCAGCGCAACACGAAGCGGCCAATACACCAGTCCCCTATTCCCCGCTGAAAGTCCGTCCAATTCTTTACGCAATTCATCTTTATTGTTTAATTCCAATTTCCCCAAAAGCGTACGCGATGCTTCTAAAGATTTTTTAACGTCCGCGCGGGAAGAGGTTTTCCATATTAATAATTCTGCCTCGTATGAAGGAGTCTCCCAGAAATAATGAAACGCTTGAACATCCGATAACTTCTCTAGACGATCCACCATGAGAGGAATGGCGGCATCCGAAGCGTTTACGCCCGTGAGCTCTCTAAAGGCTACCGAGCTAAGTTGCTTCACATACTGCGCATTGATCCAGTTGAGTTTTTCCATATTAAACACGGCGCCGCTCTTATGGACTTTCTCGAGGTCAAACTCCTTAGCCATCTCTTCTTTGCTTAAGATATCCTTGCTGTAGGTGTAGCCCAAAAAGCCGATGAAGTTCATCAGTGCCTCGGGCAGATAATCTTTGGCATAGTCCATGATATCAAGCGCGCCGTGGCGCTTTGAGAGTTTTGATTTATCGGAACCAAGTATCAACGGCAGATGAGCAAAAATTGGCGGCGTTTTCCCAAGTGCTTGATAAATGAGCATTTGCTTTGGCGTATTAGAAATATGATCTTCGCCTCGAATGACATGCGTTATCGCCATATCAATATCATCAATGACAACGGCAAAATTATAGAGCGGCGTTTGCAAATCTTTGGCGAGGCTCACATCGCTTATCACGCGTTGATCAAATTTAATCGTTCCTCGGATTGCGTCGTTAAAAGAAAGCTTCTTTTCTTCGGTCTGATCAACGGCCAGCCGGATAATCTCGCCTGTCTCTTTTCCCTTCTCGCTGTTCTTGTGATCGCATAGATGGCGGGGCGCTTCCTTGCGCTCCATCTGGCCTTTCTTCTCCGCATCAAGCTCCTCCACCGTATGATGGCACCAAAATGCCTTACCGGACGCGAGAAGTTCTTTCAAATACCGCGTATATACAGTAAGACGCTGTGATTGGCGAACAATTTCACCATCCCACTGAATGCCCAACCATTGCAGACCTTTAATAATACTCTCTTCATATCTTTTATCAGAGCGTTCCAGGTCGGTGTCTTCAATCCGCAGGATGAGTTGACCGCCGTGCTTCTTGGCAAAAAGCCAATTAAAAAGCGCCGTTCGTGCGTTACCAAAGTGTAAATTACCCGTAGGCGACGGTGCAATGCGAACTTTTACTGGCATGGCATAATTTTACCTTTTTTCCTGTCATTTTTCCAGCATTTCTGTGGATATTGACATTTCCAGTAGTATATGCTACTATTAAACCCGATAGTCGCAGCTCTTGTTGAGAAGAGGGCGACAGAAATGAGGGTGATGAGATGAGTACGAAGTTCACGAAGCTACAGCAAGCGGCGAAAGCGGCGTTTATCAAGGAGGTCGGGAAACAGGTCAAGTGGCTCGCGGAGGACTGCTGGCCGAACAACCTCGAGTACAACCTCGCGAAGCTCGACCTGACCGTGGAAGCAGCGCGATCTTTTGAGGTCACCGCGCTCGAGCAGTTGACCGAGGCCGAGACGAAGGAGTTGGTAAAGGTCCTCAAGCCCATGCGAACACTGGAGATGAAGGAGCAGGCCCGCGAGATCATCGTCTCCCTGCTCGAGAAGAAGGGCCTGGAGAAAGAGGTCTTCCACCCGGTCGTCGTCGTCGACGAAACCCCCGTCTAGCCGACAAGCATCGGCACCCGCTGACCCCGCAGAGACACACCTGGTTTTACGCCATGTCCTCTGCGGGGTTTTCAATTATCTATAATTCTGTAAGACTAGGAATTATCAATAACTAAGTAAGGGTATGTCCTTGAAGGAGCCTCTCGGAGTCGCATGCGCATGGTTGAGAGCATGCGACGAGAGCGAGCGCGAATTCATCGCTGGGGAATTCGACGCGTGCTCCTGAAAGAATATACCCGAACGCCATATGTATATCATCGAAGTCATTCCCCTCACCGCCTTTCCGCCTCAAGTGCCTCAAATTTTGAGCTATTTTTATGATCAGGCGCTTCCGAAGGGGGCCGTAGTTGAAGTTCAGATTCAAAAGAAAAAAGCCCAAGCAGTAGTAATTTTGTCAACGCCGCTCGAGCGCCAAAAAATAGCGCTTAAAAAATCCGCTTTTCAGCTTAAGAGACTTTCTAAGGTTCTCACCGATGAATCACAAGTAAGCCCCCGTCAGTTTCAAACTGCCTTATGGCTTGCTAAACATTATTACGCTCCGCTGGGCTTATCTCTCAAGTCAGTGCTTCCGCCATTTTTTAATAAGCGCGGGTATCAAACAGCGCATGAATTAATCCCCGAAGAAATTTCCCCGTCTCGCCTCGCCTCTCCCTTGCCCCTTTTTATCGGGATTCGCGCCTATCAAATTGCAAAAAAACTAGAGCCATTCATTAAAAAGACCGTTAAAACGGGAGGCCAAGTTCTTATTCTCTCACCCGATACGACAACACTTAATTATCTTTTTGAATCATTCAAGAATCTCGGAGACTCCGCTCACTTATCATCCGAAATCTCCAACGCGGATTATTATAACATCTGGCAACGTGTTGCATCGGGTTCTTGTAAAATTATTTGTGCTACACGCATCGGACTTTTCCTTCCCTTTCACAATTTGCGAATCATCACGGTGGAGGATCCATTTCACGAATCATATAAGTCGGAGATGTCGCCGCGCTACAATACTCCCGATGTCGCGCTAAAGATCGCCGACTTTCACGGTGCGCGAACAATCTTTATTGCTCCGATTCCCGATCTCAATATCGCATACGCTATCGATCAACGAACCTTTACTTTACTGCAAGAACGTCAAACCTCGCTTCCCGATACGGATATTGTTGACATAGGATATGAACGAAAAACCGGAAACTATTCGGTGTTCAGCCGCCTACTCCAGAAACGCCTTGTTAACGCGATTCAAGCCGGAGAACGCATTCTTCTCGTATCGGCGCGGCGCGCTTATTCGGGGATTTTGACCTGCCATAATTGCGGTACCTTCGTAAAATGTCCCAATTGCGAGATTCCGATGCGCGTCCATAAAACCGCGGAGTCAATGCTGGTGTGCTATCACTGTTCGGCGTATCAGAGCTTCCCCAAAAACTGTGCTAATTGCCACAGCGCTAAGCTTTCCCCCGCTGGCATTGCCGGCAGTCAAAAAATCCAAGAACAGTTGACTAAATTCTTAAGCGAACAAAAAATTGAAGACGTAGAATCGTTTATCCTGGATTCCGATCTCACCCGCGATGATGCCCGAGAGCAAGAACTTTTTGAGACAATAAAAAAAACGCCCCGGCCGATCATAATCGCCACGCAGATGATTTTCAGCCATCGCTATCGAAAGCAATTTGATTTCATTGGTATTATTAATGCCGATGCGCTCATGAGTAATGCCGACTTTCGCGCCGAAGAACGATTCTTTTACCAGTATGAGAAGCTTCTCGACTTCCAGCCGGCGCGAATCACAATCCAGACATATAATCCGGAGAATCCCGTGATCGTGATGGCTACGCAGGAAAATTATAGGGCATTCTACAAACGAGAATTGCCGAACCGAAAACTGCTTAATTATCCTCCATTCTCCCGTCTTGTAAAACTTACATATGCGCATACCAGCGCAACTAAGGCATCTTTTGAAGCCCGCGCTTTAAATGAAAAATTACGAATGGTTATCGCCCAGTTTAATTTTGGGGAAAAAATAAAAATCTTCGGTCCCAATCCTGCTTCAATAGCTCGAGAAAAGAACCAATACTACTACTCCATCATTTTAAAAATAGACCCGGAGTTTCGGCCGCTTAATAACCTCCTTCGCTTTGTTCCTGCGCAATGGCATATTGATGTTGACCCTCGTCAAATGTTGTAAATCTCATAGAGAACACCCCACTCGACAGTAATGTCTAGTAAAGGAGTGAGCTAGTATACTTTTCGAAGTCTTTCGAAGCGCGGCGGCGCGAGAACGAGATGCACCGTCAGTAGACAGCGACAGCGTACTTTCGAAGAAGAGGGAGTATAGGAAAATGAGAGGAATTGTGGTAATTTGACCGGAACATGCCTACTCTGCCTCTTATCAAGGTTCCAGCAGCCATTCTGCGGAAAAAACAAAAACCTCTTAATTTAGCGGAGCTTTTAAGCAGGCAAATCCAACAGCTTATTAAAGACATGCACAAAACCATGATCGAAGCCAACGGTGTCGGCCTTGCCGCCAATCAGATTAATCAAGATCTCCAGCTATTTGTGATCAACAAAAAACTTGCTGAAGAAAATAAAGTTCCCAATGCGTTTATTAATCCGGAGATTACCGAATATTCTCGTGAAACTGATGAAATGGAAGAAGGCTGCCTTTCCATCCCCGCTTTCTACGCGCCTATTCGTCGAGCAAAGAAAATAAAAATCAAAGCGCTTGATCGGCAAGGCAATAAGATTAAATTTAAGGTTCGCGGTTTTCTTGCCCGCGTTCTTCAGCACGAAACTGATCATACCAACGGTTTAGTCATTAAGGATCGAGTATAATATGCATAAGGATGCAAAATGTATTTTCTTCGGTACTCCCGCTTTTGCCGTACCATCCCTCAAAGCTCTCCACGAAGCCGGCTACGCGATCTCGGCCGTCGTTACTACTCCCGATCAGCCGGTAGGTCGAAAAGGGATTCTTGTCCCCTCTCCCGTAAAACAGGCGGCGCTAGAGCTGAATTTTCCCGTACTTGAGCCGGATAAGCTTGATGATTCTTTTTTTAAAACATTCACTAATCTCCGACCTGATATCTGCATCATTGTTGCTTATGGAAAAATTATTCCGGCAAAATACCTTGTGATTCCCCGTTATGGCTTCGTCAATATTCATGCGTCACTTCTGCCAAAATATCGAGGTCCCTCCCCTATTCAAGCCGCCATTTTTAACGGTGAAAAAGAAACTGGCATCAGCCTCCAATTAATAGACGCTCAAATTGATCACGGACCAATTATCGCCCAAAAGACATATGAACTGCCCAGCCAGCAATATTACCCAGAGATCGCAAGAGTATTATCCAAAGAAAGCGCACAGTTTCTCGTAAACACGCTTCCTGATTATTTCAGCGGTAATACCAAGCCGCAAGAACAAGATCATTCCCAAGCCACTTTTTGCCACCGGCTTTCTCGGGAAGACGGCAAGATTGCTTGGTCACGTTCGGCTGAGGAAATTTTCAATCAAATCCGCGCACTTAGTCATGAACCGGGAACATGGACGACTTGGCAGAGTAAAATACTGCGAATCAGTAAAGCAGAAGTTGCGCCGATCATATCATCTTCCGAAGCTCCAGGAGCAATAGTAAAATCGGGATCACTTATAGCTGTTCAGACCGCAACGCATCCCCTTATTTTACTCCGTGTTCAGCTGGAAGGAGGAAAGGAAATGGATATTACTCAATTCATTCTCGGAAAACATAATTTTATTGGCTCTACCCTCGAATAGCTGGTATAATTTATGTACATGGAAAAAGTACTCTCAGTCGACAACCTTGCCGTCAGTTTCGATAATCAAAATGTTCTTAAAGATATTTCTTTTAGCGTTGAGAAAGGAGAAGTTCTCGCTATCGTAGGACCAAATGGTTCTGGAAAATCAGTTTTATTCCGAGCGCTCCTCGGATTAATCCCCTATTCCGGCACTGTCGCGTGGAATAAAAATTTAAAAATAAGTTACGTACCGCAAAAACTTTCTATCGAGCGCGATCTCCCGCTAAATGTTGAAGAGTTTTTGGCTCTGAAAGAATCAAATCGAGAAAGAATCATTCAAGCCCTGAAAATTGTGGGTTTAGAAGACGAACATCATATTGAAAAGCATTTGCTTCGTCAGCGCCTCGGCTGGCTTTCCGGCGGCCAACTTCAGCGCATTATGATCGCGTGGTCTCTTCTCGATGATCCCAACGTTCTTCTTTTCGATGAACCGACTTCCGGCATTGACTTAGGCGGTGAAGGGACAATCTATAATCTTCTTAAAAAATTAGGGGACCAACGCAATTTGACCATCCTACTCATCTCTCATGATCTCAATATTGTTTATAAATATGCCAACAACGTCATCTGTATAAATAAAGAGATGATTTGCCACGGCATCCCCAGTGAAGTGTTGGATCCAAAAGCGCTCGCGCGGCTATATGGCGGCGAGACGAGTTTCTACAAACATGAACATTTTGACCATTAATCCCCTCGGTCTTCAGCTTATCGTAGGTGTACTAATCGGTATCGGCGCTGGATTTTTAGGGTCTTTCATGGTGTTGAAGCGCATGTCGCTCGTTGGCGATGCCCTTTCTCATGTCGCTTTGCCTGGTATCGCCATTGCCATAATGTTGAGCCTGAATCCGTTCTTCGGCGCATTCGGTACTCTTTTCATCGGTATTATTGGCATCTGGTTTTTAGAACGAAAAACAATGTTGCCATCCGAAACGCTTGTCGGAATCCTATTCACGCTGTCGCTGGCAATCGGCATTCTTATCACTCCCGAACCGGAACTCCTTGAGGCGCTTTTCGGCGATATTAATAAAATAGGCTCCACTGATCTTTTTCTCACCGCCGGCGCCGTGCTTATTACGATAATCCTGATGCAGAAAATATATAAGGGCGTTATTTTAGATATCATCTCCCGTGACCTAACTCGTTCAATGGGCATTTCGGTAAACACGACTAATCTCATCTTTTTAATACTCGTTGCTATTGTGGTTGCCCTCGGTCTGAAAGTAGCCGGCACTCTGCTAATGGGTTCGCTGGTAATTATCCCTGCCGCTGCCGCTAAAAATATCTCCATAAACCTCAAAGATTACACGCTTTATGCCGGTATTTTTGGCGCCTTGTGCGCGGCGTCGGGGATTTTGATTGCGTATTATTTTTCTCTGCCCCCCGGTCCTATGGTAGTACTCGCTAGCGGCGCGCTCTTTCTGATCACTCTCTTGCTAAAAGAGAAAAAGTAGGTTAGAATCTTCGAATATGTCCATTCCTGTTAACGACCTAAAACCGAAGATATTTTTTATTTTTGAAGGCCAGCCGTATGTGGTGCTTGAAACACATCATCTTAAAATGCAGCAGCGGCGGCCGGTTGTACAGACCAAAATGCGTAATTTGCTGAACGGAAAGATGCTGGAGCGCAATTTTGCCCAATCAGATGTGTTTGAGGAAGCTGATATAACTCGCGGCGACGTGAAGTTTCTTTATAACCATCGTGGCGAGTTCTGGTTTGTTGATCCCAAAGATTCTTCCAAGCGCTTCCAGCTTAAAGAAGAGCTGATCGGTCATCAAGCGAAATTCCTTAAGCCTAACACGATCTTGGAAGCGGTGAGTTGGGACGGCAATGTCATCACTATTACTCTGCCCATTAAGATGACATTTCGAGTTATCGAAGCGCCTCCGGGCATTCGTGGCGATACGGCTCAGGGCGGCGTAAAGCAAGTGAAAATTGATACGGGAGCGACACTCAACGTTCCCCTCTTTATTGACGAGGGTAACGAGATTGTCATTAATACGGAAACTGGTCAGTATGTGGAGCGAGCGGATAAAGGAAAATAATCGTCAGTGCTTCGAGAACCTCAACGCTAGCGCCTTTCTTTCATAAGAGGCAGGATTGCTAGGGAAACCAGCGACCATACAAAAAGAGCCAGTGATGTACCAATGAAAGGGTAAATTATGCCTAGGCTTTTCTCGGCGGTTGCTTCGGGAATAAATGAAGCCATAACCGCTCCTATAAACCCGATCTGAAAAAGACTGATGAGCAGTACTTTTACCAAAGCCATATCGCCCATTGAAAGACGCTTGAGTGAAGATCGGTAAAGAATGAAAAACGCACCGATGTAAAGAGCGAAGAATAATCCGACTTTAATAAAATATGGTTCGAAACTTTCCGGAACTGCTTCTGTAAGCGTTTCTAAAAATGGGAAAAGATTCGTTAACGTGAGCGCAACATAGATAGCCAGGAGTGACATGAGAGCTCGCGTTTTGCCGATACTCATGCCGTATAGAAATACGGCAATAATAATAAGCATTACAAATAATTCCTTAGGCCCGGTGAGTCCGCTAAGATTAGTAGGAAGGCTTGTAAGATTCAAAAAATTTAAAATGTCCATATCACTATTATACTCGATAGTGATTTTTTATAAACCCGCCTAAACTTTATTTCATAAAATTTTGGCTGACAAAAGAAAAACGGCGGCACCTTTCAGTTAACCGCCGTCTGCCAAGACGAGACCTCGAAACTTCATATCAGTGAAGTTTCGTGATCTCGCCAATGAGCTCCTCAAGCTCTGCGAGTATGATACTGCTCTGCTCGTAGAATGCGTGGTGCTTGAATGGCTTTTCCTCGGTGATGCTAAGGAGCTCGTGAATCTCTGCGCCCAGAGGACCAAGTCCCCGCAGGGCGTTGTCGATCTCGTGAGCTACGTTCATGAGATCGAGGCTGAGATCCTCGGCACGATCCACGACTGCTAGCTCCAACAAGCTCGCCTTGAGACGGTGAGCTGGCTCAAGGAGATCAACCGGATCAGCGTACGAAGATCCGAGAATCATGCTCAACCGATCTTGCGGCTCGAAAGTCGGCATTAACCACCCCTCTCTCCAATCCGTCTTAAAATATCGTACACCTTTTATGCGAATATGTCAAAAGCTAAGAATTTTGAAGTTTCCAGCCAGCCGATTTCATAACAACATAATACCGTAGAAATGAACAACTATTTAAGTCGAAGTGTGATGATTAAATCACCGGCGGGCTTGCCTTCACGGCCGGCATTACCGCCTTTAGGAATGATAATGGTATAGCCGTCCGCTAAATCTTTTGGCAGATGGAGTTCAAGTTTGCGCTTGCCGGGAATGCGTGTTTCACCGTTGCATTTATCACAGGTTTTCTCCGGAAGTTTTCGCTTGCCGGCGCAAGTAGCGCAAACACCTACTCGAGTAAACGAACCGAATGGTGTTCGTGTTTGCTGGCGGACCTGACCGGTGCCCCCGCATGTTTTACAATTAATCATCTTAGCGCCTTTTGCTAATCCGGTTGCTTTGCATTCGTCGCAAGTTTTCTGTGCTTCAAATTCAAAGATACGGTGCTGATCAAGGTCTTTTTTGTTAATTATTACTTCTAAATAAACGTCCTCGCCTTTTACGGAATCCGGCTGGGTATGGCGAGCGCCGCCAAAGGCATCAGAAAATACATCAAAAAAATCTTCAATGCCGCCCGACTGTTGATAACCGTCGCGACTGCCGCCAAAGATATCCCAAAAATTACTGAAGTCATAACTGCCTTGTTTACCTTGAGCCCCACCGAAGGGCCCTCCTTGAAAGCCGCCGTCATTGTATGCAAAGCCGAAATTATCAAAATTTGACCGCTTTTTGGGATCGGAAAGTACCTGATATGCTTCGTTCAGTTCTTTGAATTTCGCTTCATCGCCGCCGGACTTATCCGGATGGAATCGGTGCGCCAGCTTGCGATAAGCTTTTTTGATATCATCAGCGGAGGCGCTACGCCCCACGCCGAGAATTGTATATGGATCTTTGTTCACAATACTAATTCTTCCGCCTTAACGTCTTTTTCGATGATGGTTACGAATCCGGTGATTTTCGATATTTCAAATAATCCTCCGGCTATATATCCCGCCACCGGAATAAAAATAAATCCCAGCCCCTGCAAGACTAAAAATAAACCAAATGCCAGGAGAGGCGGAAAGTATTGCCGATAAGGTTCTGCCGAGCGATTCAATAATTCGATGGTTTCCTTTGCGATCTGATCTTCCGCTTGTTCGCGCTGACGGACGGGAAGTTGGTTCAACTCACTTTTCGCAATAAGCCGCGAGGCGCCCTCCACGGCTTTCGTAATCGAAAGAGGAAGCTGGTTCTGACGCGCGCTTGCCTGCACGTCGGGATTGGCGAAATATACGAATGATAACATGATTAACAGCGGCATAATCACTTTCCGGATGCCAGAACCTACGGCAGCTCTAAAATCAATTTTTAAGTGATTACGAACCGCGTTCGACATACTCTTCATTGCCCAGAAATGGAACAAAAACAGAATCACAAGCGCTAATAAATTAAGTTTTGTAATTCCAAATACGAGTAAGAATGTAACGCCTACGATCGCGCTCGTTCCAAAACGCCACGCGTGGGGACTAAGAAGTATTAAGGCTGTCGCGACAACCGCGCCCGTGAACATAAGCATCACCAACGGAATAAGCCAGGTGCTGTAATCAACCGTAGACCATGTCGGATCGGAAATCCATGGCTTTGCGACATACCAAAGAAGAAACGATGCAAGCAGGACAGTAATGAGAATAGCCAGGTGCTTTGTCATTAGATTCAGTATACTCTACTTCTGCTCGTGAGGATTCTGCTCAATCGTTTCTTCTGTTGGTTTGGCCCCCGTCTGCTGGGCATCGGGTTGAGCTTCAGCGCCGGGTTGCTGACCGGTCTGCGCTGAATTCGTCGAGCCGTACATGGCTTGGCCTATTTTTTGAATAGCCGTTGAAAGTTCTTCTGAAGCCTTTTTAATATTCTCGGTATTATTGCTGTCTTTTACGCTTTTGAGCATCGCGATCCTTTCCTCGATCTGTTTTTTATCATCGGCTGATACTTTATCGCCGGCATCTTTGAGCGACTTTTCCGCCGTATAAACAAGGGACTCGGCCATATTTTTGGTATCAATGAGTTCTTTTTTCTCCGCATCTTCTGCGGCAAACTTTTCAGCATCTGCCATCATGCGCTTTTTTTCATCTTCTGAAAGGCCGGAAGAGCCTTCAATGTGAATGGATTGTTCTTTACCGGTTGCCTTGTCTTTGGCTTTTACATTGAGGATGCCATTGGCGTCAATGTCGAATGAAACCTCAACTTGCGGTACGCCGCGAGGCGCGGGCGGGATACCGTCAAGAATAAATCGCCCAAGCGTCTTGTTATCCGCGGACATAGGCCGCTCGCCCTGCAAAACATGAATTTCTACCGAGGGCTGATTATCAGCGGCAGTAGAAAATGTCTGTGTTTTAGAAACAGGAACGGTCGTATTCTTTTCGATCATCTTGGTCATGACGTTGCCAAGCGTTTCAATGCCGAGCGAAAGCGGTGTTACGTCCAAGAGTAGGACATCGCGAATGTCACCTTGCATGATACCGCCTTGAATAGCGGCGCCGATGGCCACAACCTCATCCGGATTGATATCCTTGTGGGGTTCTTTACCGAAGAGATTCTTAACCGCCTCGCTGATGGCCGGCATGCGGGTTTGTCCGCCAACCAGAATCACCTCATTAATATCGCTAATTTTTAATCCAGATTCCTCAATAGTTTTTTTTGTCAACTCGATGGATTTATTAATGAAATCACGAACGAGATCTTCAAACTTAGCTCTCGTAAATGACATCGAAAAGTGCTTTGGTCCGGAAGCATCCGCAGTTAAGAATGGAATATTAATCTCAGTCTGGGCCGTACTGGACAGTTCATGCTTCGCTTTTTCGGCCGCATCTTTTAAACGCTGAATTGCAAGTTGATCTTTTGAAATATCAATTCCCTGCTCCTTTTTGAATTCCTCTAATAAGAAATTAATGATTCGTTGATCCAGATCATCGCCGCCAAGATGCGTGTCGCCGCCGGTAGCTTTCACTTCGATTGTATCTTCTGAAACTTCCAGCACTGACACATCGAATGTGCCGCCACCGAAGTCATAAACGACAATTTTCTCATCCTTCTTTCCCGACGCTTCGGCCGGGACCCCGACCCCTTCAGAGCGTCGGGGCTTATTCTTACCAAAGCCGTACGCTAATGCGGCGGCGGTAGGCTCGTTAATGACGCGCTTCACTGTAAGTCCGGCAATTTCTCCGGCATCTTTAGTAGCTTTGCGTTGGGCATCATCAAAATAGGCCGGTACAGTGATGATTGCTTCCGTAATTTTTTCGCCAAGCTTGTCCTCTGCGTCGGTTTTAAGTTTTTGCAGAATCATAGCTGAAACTTCAGCCGGCTTGTACCATTTATCGCCAATCTTTGCTTCAACATCGTGTTGCGATCCTTCTTTAATTTCATACGGTAACAGTTTTTTATCACGCTGAACTTCGGCGTCTGAAAATCGTCGGCCGATTAGACGCTTTATTGAAAAGATCGTATTTTGCGGATTTGTGATGGCCTGTCGCTTGGCCGTGATACCAACGTATCTTTCTCCATTTTTGCCGGCTGCGACCATCGATGGCGTCGTGCGCATGCCCTCTTTATTTTCAAGCATCCGTGGCTGGCCGCCCTCAACAATGGCCATCGCCGAATTAGTTGTCCCCAAATCAATTCCAAGTATCTTTGCCATAATGTTATTTCTTTATTATTTATTAATTTTTACTCGTGCCGGACGGATCACTTTTTCATTTAGCATATATCCGGTTCGAAATTCCTCTATTACCTTCTGCTCATCTCCTTGTCCTTCTTCCACCTGTACCGCTTCGTGAAGCAATGGATCAAATTTCTTGCCTATTGATTCTATTTTTTTGACATGGTGCTTTCGCAATGCTCCGTACATTCTCGCCATACTATGCTCGATTCCTCTTAGCCATTCCCGATCGGTAGTCGGGGGCGCGTGCTGGAGAGCGATCTCGAATGTATCAAGCACGTCAATCATATCAAGAAGAATCCGTTCATTGCCACATTGGACCGCATCCTCGACTCGCCGCGCCTCATCTTTTTTGAAATTCACCAGGTCGGCTTGCGCTCGTTTCCATCCGTTCAGATATTCCTCGACTTGGTCCTGAGCTTGTCGAAGGGCTTTATCCTGAACTTGCTGAAGGACTTGAGCTTTACTAGATTCCAGCTCCTCTTCCAATGGAATGTTGATTTTATTGTGCTCTTTCATAACTTTCGACTGTTTCAGTTAATGTATTTACTTTTTCGGCCGTATAGTTTATCAGCCCTAAATTATATTCGTAATCCATGCGTATCGGTCCAATAATGGTTACTGACCCCATACGATGCTGTGGCAAATGATATTTGGCATGAATCATCGTTTCCTCTTCAATCGCTCCGAACGGGTTTTCTCTGCCGATAAATATCTTAAAATGCTGAAGCTCATTTATGCCTCCGAAAAATTGACGCTCAAGCTGAATAAATCGTTCATCGAACTGGTCAAAAAAACTCATCAGTTCGAAAGTGCGGCCAAATTCTCGAAACTCTGGAAATTCCAGAAGACTAGCCAAGCCTTTCTGATAAAATTCGTCGCTAGCCGAATCATTTACGATTACTAAATTATCCGTAAGTTCATTAAGCAGATGCGCTACCATTCGATTTATTTCTCTTGGATCATGAGCAACTTCTGCAAAAGCATTATCAATGCGCCGCTTAGAGCGAGATTCCACACCAATATTTTCCTGTTGTAATAATCCGTTTACAAAGAGCCTATATGCTTTGTCGGTAGGAACTCTTCCAGCCGAGGTATGAGGCTGTGCCAGGTAGCCGTCATTCTCTAAGGCCTGCATCTCATTTCGGATGGTCGCAGGACTAACATCGAGATTACTTTGCTCGACAACCAGCGCCGAACCCACTGGTTCTGCATGTTTAACGTATTCTCGGACAATGAAATCCAAGAGCTTTTTTTGTCGTTCGGTTACCATCACATCTTCTATTTTACTCATTAGCACTCTCGTGTCAAGAGTGCTAATTCACTTTCTACATTCGTTTTACTCAGCGCAGTATTTCGCCTGCCTGCCGGGAGGCAGGTCGCCTCCTTCGCTCCTCAACACATTTTTATAGGATCCAAGGTCAATTTATGATAAACTGCAGGCATGTTTTCTAAGATAAAGCGCTTATGGCGCGCTCTCGGTCCGGGATTCATTACCGGCGCTTCCGATAATGATATCGCCGGTATTGGCACCTATACAATCGCGGGAGCAAAAACCGGCAATGGACTGCTGTGGGTACTTTTATTTATTCTGCCATTCATGATTGCTATCCAAGAAATGAGCGCCCGCATTGGGGCACTTTCCGGATGCGGCCTGGCTGGCAATATTAAAACCCATTATCCCAGATGGCTTCTTGTCATAGCGGCCACCATGATTGTCGTCGCTAATGTTTTTAATGTAGGCAGTAACCTATATGGTATGGCAGGAGCTCTTAACCTAGTATTGCCCATTCCCATCACGATGCTGGCAATTGGAACTTCCGTTGTCGTTTTAGTTCTCATCATCAAGCTTCGCTATCAGCAAATTGTTTCTATCTTTAAATGGGTAGCTCTCACTCTCTTTGCGTATGTGTTCGCATTTTTATTCGTAGAAGCGGATTGGATGTCTATGCTCAAACATACGATAATTCCTTCATTTCACGTCAATCGGCAATCGCTCCTTATACTTTTCGCATTAATCGGCACTACTATCTCTCCCTATCTCTATTTTTGGCAGGCCAGTGAAGAAGCGGAAAATGTCCGAGAACACCGTCCTCGAATTCACGTGTGTAAATTTCGGACCGTATCGCCCGGCACGCTTCAAAAATTGGCATTAGATACAAAATTAGGGATGGTGTTTTCGAATTTTATTTCTTTCTTCATTGTAGCGCTTGCTTCCGCCACATTATTCAAAGGAGGCGGGAACATTGAAACCCTCCGCGATGCGGCATCCGCATTACACCCGATCGCCGGAGAATATGCGTATCTTCTTTTCACAGTTGGCCTTATCGGTTCCGGATTACTGTCCATTCCCGTACTGGCCGGATCGGCCGCTTATGTCCTGTCTGAACTCTTTAATTGGAAGGGCAGTTTTGATAAATCATTTCTGGAAGCCAAGGAGTTTTATATCGCGATTATGCTTTCTATCGTCGTAGGCTTACTCATGCCCTTTGTCGGCATTACCCCGCTACAGGCACTCTTTTATACCGGCATTATCAATGGTTTGATCGCTCCCATTCTAATATTTATGATTATTCACATGTCGAATAATCCCAACATCGTCGGCAAACATCGCTCAAAAGTTCACACCAATTATTTGGGATATGCAAGTTTTGCTATAATGTTGGCAGGTAGTATTTTTGTATTTGTGCATTAGAAAAAAATGAAAATTTATAACACTCTCACTCGAAAAATCGAAGAATTAATACCGCTTCAAAACAGAATGGTACGCATGTTTGTTTGCGGACCGACGGTATACGATTTTATCCATATCGGCAATGCCCGCACATTTGTTATTTTTGACATGGTAGCGAAATATCTAAGGTTTCGAGAATTTGAAGTTCGCTACATTCAGAACATCACCGATATTGACGATAAGATCATCAGTCGCGCCAGAGAAAATAAGGAAGACGCAGAAACCTACGCCCAGCGCTTTGAAGCGGAGTATTTTACAGATATTAAAAGCCTCGGCATTGATGCCGTCAGTGACTATGCTCGCGCTACTGATTACATTGAGGCCATCATTAAACAGGTGCAAACACTAATTGATAAGAGGTTTGCTTATGAAATTAGTGATGGCATCTATTTTGATATTTCAAAATTTAAAGGCTACGGAAAACTATCCGGCCGCACTACCGTCAATGATGATGATGCCGTATCGCGAATTGATGAAAATCCGGAAAAGCGCAACTCGGGCGATTTTGCGCTCTGGAAACGCTCCGAAGGCGACGAACCGTCATGGCAAGCTCCCTGGTTTCCGGGACGTCCCGGTTGGCACATCGAGGATACGGCCATTACCGAAGCGTATTTCGGTCCCCAATACGATCTTCATGGCGGTGGCCGGGACCTCATTTTTCCGCACCATGAAGCGGAGATTACTCAGCAGGAAGCGGCATCGGGAAAATCCCCTTTTGTTAAATACTGGATGCATGCTGGCTTTCTTGGGAATAAGTCAGTAAAGATGTCCAAGTCGCTTGGCAATTTTGCCACTGTTCGCGATATGCTTGAAAGATATCCTCGTGAAGTACTTCGCCTTTACTTCTTAAGCGCCCATTACCGATCCCCGCTTGATTTTAGCGAAGAATCATTCCAGCAAGCCCAGGCAAACATTGATCGAATCACGGAATTTATCAATCGTCTAAAATTCTTCGAGAATAAGAACCCGAATGCCCATCATTTCGATGAAGAAGTCGGTAACGCCGCCGATAAAGCATATACTGACATCATTGATGCACTCGATGATGACTTTAATACGCCAAAAGCATTGGGCATATTTTTCGAATTTATCCGCCTTAGCAATCAGTATATCCATGAAGAGAAGATAGATTTTCATTTTGCCAAGCGAATCATGCATGTTTTGGACATATTCTCCAATGTCTTCGGCATCATCCCTTTGGCTACCAGTGTAATTCCTCTGGAAATCACTCAATTGGTTCAGGAACGCCAATCGGCTAAAGAACACAAGGATTTTGAAAAAGCTGATCATTTGCGCCAAAAAGCAGAAGCTCAAGGCTATATCATTGACGATACGCCCTACGGACCCCTCATAAAGAAAAGGTAAGGTCCGAAATCTTTTGATTTCAACAGGATATCCCCCTACTTATGCCTTGCTTCGTTTTCCTTGATCTAGAATAATACCCTTATGCAGAACGGGACCACCGATATCACGACGCAATTGCCGCCTCAAAATTTAGACGCGGAAAAATCACTGTTAGGCGCTCTCCTCATCGATAAAGAGGCTATCAATAAAGTGATAGATATCCTGGGTGCGGATGACTTCTATAACCGTAATCATCAGGTTATTTTTGATGCCGTGATGACGCTTTTTGAGAGGCGAGAAAACATTGATATCTTGAGCCTGTCGAATAAACTGCGCGAGATGGGCGCTCTGGAGCAGATTGGCGGCATGAGTTATCTCACGTCGCTCGCCAATTCCGTACCCACTTCTGCGCACGTTGCTACCTATGCCCGCATTGTCCAGCGCAAGAAAACTCTCCGCAATCTGATTGATACCGCGCATCACATCATCAGTCTCGGTTATCGAGAGGAGGATGATATCGAAAACCTTCTCGATGAGGCTGAACAAAGGCTTTTTCAGGTTTCCCAGAAAACTTATGGCCAAAGCTTCAACCCCCTCGCCACCGGGCTGGAAGAGGCCATGGAGCGCATCAGCAATCAAGATAGCGGCGTAATGCGCGGCCACCCCACAAAACACAGGCGTTTAGATGAATTGCTCGGCGGATTCCAAAAATCAGACCTAATTATCCTGGCCGCTCGCCCCTCGGTCGGAAAAACGGCATTTGCCATTGATCTGGCATTGCGCGCCGCAGAACAGAATATCCCGGTCGGCATGTTCAGTTTAGAAATGTCTATTGATCAGGTTATTGATCGCTTTATTTCGACAAAATCAAGTACCAGTTTATGGAAGCTTCGTACTGGAAAACTTTCGCATGACGGAACCGATGATTTTCTTAAGATTACTAATGCTATTAGTGACTTAAAAGAACTCCCCATCTTTATTGACGACGCCGCTTCTCTTAATGTGCTTCAAATGCGCGCTATGGCTCGCCGCCTGCAAGCTGAACATGGCTTAGGACTTTTGATCGTTGATTATCTTCAATTAATGGCCGCTCGGAGAAACTATGATAGTCCCGTGCAACAGGTTACGGAAATCTCCCGCGGATTAAAAGGACTGGCAAAGGAACTGAATATTCCCGTAATCGCCATTTCCCAACTTTCTCGCGCCGTGGAGCACCGAGGCGACAATGCTAAGCCGAAGCTATCCGATCTCCGAGATTCCGGGTCGATTGAACAAGACGCCGATGTGGTTATGTTTATTCATCGCGAGGACAAGGTAAATTTTCAAGCCGCCCAGGATAGCGGAAAACTTAATATGGCTCAACTTCTCATCGCTAAACACCGCAATGGCCCTACCGGCCAAGTAGATTTCCATATCGATCCGGATTCGCTTAAATTCCTTGAGATTGATAAAATTCATCAGGATATCGACTTCGCATTCTAATGAATCCCCGCTTTAAATATCTCGTCCGTTTATTCCAAAAACTCCCCGGTGTCGGCCAGCGGCAAGGAGCGCGTTTTGTTTTGTCACTGTTAAATCGTGACGAACAGGAACTGCAAGAGCTTGGTGATGCCATCGCTACGCTTAAACAGTCAGTTCGCTTCTGCAAGGAGTGCTTTAACGTAGCCGAGGACCAAACTTGTCTTATTTGCGCTAATCCGCGGCGCGATACTTCCAAAATGCTTGTCGTCGAAAAAATAACCGACTTGGATTCCATTGAAAGGACCGGTCTTTACCGAGGTTTATATCATGTACTGGGTGGAAGCATTAATCCCGTAGAAGGCATAACGCCGGAACATCTTAAAATTCGAGAATTAAAAAGTCGTGTCCAGAAGCTTTCCAAAAATAAGGAAGAGTTCGAACTTATTCTGGCTACCGGTACTGCCACCTCGGGAGAAACAACCGCACTTTATATTCGGGAGCTTTTTCATGATCAGCCAATTATACTTACCCGCCTGGGCCGAGGACTCTCGGCCGGTTCAAATCTCGAATATGCTGACGAAATAACATTAAAGCACGCATTAGAACAAAGAAAGTAAGAAGGTGGAATTACTAATTAAACAAAAAACTCCCTCACTTAGAGGGAGTTTTTTGTCCTTCAACTAACTCATGATCTTTAAGATTTGAACTTTCGTAAATAGCTGACGATGGCCCTTTTTCTTTCGCTGGCGAGTTTTAGATTTAAATCTGAAAACCATCTTTTTCTCGCCTTTTCCTTCCGCGAGCACTTTTGCCGTAACCGTAGCGCCGGAAACCATAGGATTGCCTATTTTGATTGAGTCTCCGTTTGCGATAAGAAGCACTTCCTCAAAAGTTACCTTACCGTCTTCCGAGGCGTGTTTCTCAATCGAAACAACATCGCCTTCCTCAACTTTGTATTGTTTTCCTCCGGTTTTAATAATTGCGAACATTTCCTAAGTAACAGCCTGTCCGCCTTCGGCGGGCAAACATAATATAAAAATAACCTCCGAATAGTACCAGATAGACTTAAAATGGTCAACCCGCATCGATAACACTGAAGCATTCCTGATTTTACTAAGAAAACCGTCTCACAGTACTGGCCATTGACTTTTCCTGTAATAATGATATTATTATTACTTCCAGTTCGCTGGCTAGTAATAGCTAGTCTTTACAAGGAAGAAAGGCAAGGGTGGAAGAATGAGCACGATGCAAGTCGCTCTCAATGAGATCGCTCCCCAATTGAAGCTGGTGGAGCCGAGTTCGAAGCACATCGAGTGCATGCTCCAGGCGATCATCGACCATGCCCCCAAGATGGATCGTGACGTCGTGGGTCCTGACAAGGTCACCCGCCTCGTGGGAGCCATCGAGCTCCCCGACGCTGAACCCAGGGCCAGCGCTTGGTTTCGCGAGAATGGGATCAAGCGTCTCGCCGCCGCGGTTCTGGCGATTCGTCTCCCGGACCACTCACTGGTCTTCGAGATCAGAATCGCCGACCCCAAGATCCGTGGCATCCATGTCGTGGCACGCCTGCGCAAAGCCGAGGCTTACGCGCAGGCCGTGGTCATCCCCAAGCAGAAGTGGCCCCTACTGACAAACAAGGGCCAACCAGATTTTAGGGCTTTGCGTAACTGGTCCTGGGATCCCGAGGGAGCCGTCGAGATCCGTTCGATGGGGACATCCCGGTTGGCCTTCGCAGACGTATTCACCACGGTGGCCAACTGCTTGGCCGAGAACCTCGGCATCGTCGGTTGCTCCTCGCTCCGCGCTGATCGCCGCCTTCAGGCGATTCGTCGTGGCGATCAGTAGACCGTCGCGCCCCGTCGCAGCCGCATTTGAGAAAAAGTCGCATTCACGCTTTTCTCTCGGATGCGGCTTTTTCTTGAAAAAATTGGAAATCAATGTACAATTTATCCCGTACAAGATTACGGGATAAATACACCTATGGCGCCATCGTCTAGTCTGGTCAGGACACTTGGTTCTCATCCAAGAAACTGGGGTTCGAATCCCCATGGCGCCGCCAAATTAAATCAAACAAAACACGAATGAACTATTTTGAGAGCCATTTTTTGCTTTGCCTGACGAGAAGTTCTTCTTTTCGTTCCGGCTCCGCCATAATTTCTTCCACAATCTTTTCCATGCGCATCCCCTGTGAGCCTTTTACCAGCACAAGATCCCCTTCTTTAATGAGCTCTTGAACTTTTGATTTAGCCTCTTCCGAAGTGTGAAATGTATAAATCTGCTCCCGCGCCATCTGATTAGCGGCTGAATCGGCAATAAATTTTGCCTTCTCCCCCACACATACGAGCACATGAACGAGATCGCCTACCTTACTTCCCGCCGTACGATGGGCCTCAAGACTATATCTGCCCAACTCAAGCATGTCGCCCAGTACCGCCATCTTCCGAGGCGCCGAGCAATCCCGGAGTGTATCCAGCGCAAGATGCATGGCGGCTGGCGCCGCATTATACGTGTCATCAATAATAACACTGCCCCTGATACCCGGAATAATCCTAAGGCGTCCCGGCGTACCTCGATAATTTAAGAGACCGTTGTTTATTTCTACCAGATTCATGCCGAAATGAAGACCCGCAATTGCCGCGGCCGCGCTGGCATACGTCTGTGACCTTCCCAGAGATCCTTCAATTTTCATGGGCATCAGACTTCCATCCAAATGCAACTTGAAATTAATGCCTTGGGGGCGGCCACGATCATCAGTGTTTAAATCGAGATTTGAAATACGGACCGAAGCGCCGTCGCCAAAACCGAATGTCCTCACTTGCGCCTTAGTCACTGCCTGCATATCCAGAACTATTTGATCATCGAAATTAAGAATAGCAAGGTCGCGAGAGTCTAATGCTCGCACCAGTTCGGATTTCTCTTTTGCCAATCCTGACGGGCCGGAAAAATATTCAACATGAACCGGAATCTCTCCGACGGCAGTCACGACCCCCACGGTAGGTTTATATAATTTGACAAGGCGCGCAATATCGCCAGGATGATCGGCTCCATATTCAAGCACGAGGACTTTAGGATATTTCAGAGGAAAAATAAGACCGATAATTCCACGGGTTATGACTTTTATCCACAGGAAAAAACTGCTCCCTTTCTGATAATATTCTTCGCTCCAATCGCCTATGATCGATAATGGAACGCCAAGTTCGTTATTTAAGTTACCGCCGCTCATCCGCACGCGCATGGTAGTTCCTAAAACGACGCCAATGGCCTCCTTAGTGGACGTTTTGCCGACATTACCCGTCACCGCAACAATGGCGGGTTTATACCGCGCCAAATATGCTTGCGCGAGTGCGGTAAGAATTCTTTGAAGCAATGATTGCATCACTGTAGTGTCGGGGGGATATTATAGTATTGGAGCATGAATTGAGCTATTTCCCTGAACGTCGGCGAAAGGCTATCTGCCGCGAAGGTGATGCCCTGCGGTTTATCAATTTTAATCATGATTGTAAAGCGCGCATTATTAGCGGGAGCGAAGCCGACGAAGTTATGGATATATTGATTTTCGAGATATCCGCCTTTGCCGTCTGCGATCTGCGCCGTACCTGTTTTACCGGCTATATCATACCCGGCGATGCGAGCCTTATCAAAACCGTTCTTTACAACGCTCGTGAGCATGCCTTGCAGTTTCGCGGCAGTTTTTTCAGAAAGCGGAATACCGATGATCTCCGGTTGGGTAATATCTTCTCGTCCGCCCTCATGAATCACCTTATCGACGATATAAGGCCGCATGAGCTTACCGCCATTGGCAATCATCGAATAGGCATTAATAAGTTGAAGCGGCGTAACGGCAATACCCTGGCCAAATGAAGCGGTTAAATGATTGATCTTGCGCCCGGAATATAGATTCGCAATATCGCCGTTAACTTCTCCGGGAAGACTAATGCCGGTTTTCTGCCCAAAGCCCATATTAATGACATAGTTGGTAAAATTATCATCGCCTACGAGATTTTCAACATACATAGCACCGGTATTAATCGACTTTTCTAATACTTGGGTCATAGTAGAAGTGCCAAATATATTATCACTAAAATTCTTAATGGTGTAACTGCCGACTGCCACTGAACCGGTATCTTCGTACGTAGTTTGGGGAGTGATTTTTCCAAGATCCAATCCGGCGGCGATAGTAAATGGCTTGAAGGATGAGCCTGGCTCAAAAATTTCCTGAACGTTTGAATTTAGAAATGCGCGAGTCTCCGCCGATGAGTAGGCGTTTGGATCAAAAGAAGGCCGGTCCGCCATCGCTAAAATCTTGCCGGTTTTCGGCTCTTGAATAATAACGCTTCCGGCTTCGACACCCCATTTTTTCATCAGCGCATCGAGTTGTTTCTCCGCGAAACTCTGAATGGAATTATCAATCGTCAGAATCACGTCATTAGGATGCGTGATGATTTCGGTTTTCTTTTTGCCTCCGGCGAACCATTTGGTAAACAATGAAACTTTTTCTTCCGCGGCTGGTTCATCTTTGCCAAAGAGCTCGCGGTCATAGGAAGCTTCGATGCCGTATTGGCCGGCGCGGGAATTTCCGTCATAACCAAGGAATCCCAAAACATCAGCGGCAAGGTCGTTATTTGGATAGTATCGATCCATCTCGTATGAAATGGAGATCTCTTTATTATTTAAGTCCTTTATTCGCGCAATTTGATCCGCATCGATCCGACGAGCAATCACCTTGAGATTTATACTGTCGGAGCGAACTGCTTTCTCAACTGTTTTTTCATCTACTTCGGTTATGGTAACAAGCGAGCGAATAATTTCATTCTTTTCCTCGGCGGGAATCTTGGAAGGTACTATTCCGATTATGGGAAATTTTTTATTCGTAGCGGCAAGCAACGGGACGCCAATGCCGTCCGTGATATAGATATTGCCTCGCGCAAGAATATTATTGATATGGTCGATATTTGCTTCGGCGATGCGAGCATAAAACGAATGTTTCACATACGCTAAAATAAAAAGCCGATAGAAAACAACCCCGAAAAGAAGAAGCGTGATAGCGAAAAAAAAGTGGATTCGAGAATGTCCGTCTGAGCGTGCTCGCATATGCGTAAGTTAATCCGCCTACCTATCCTGACCGGACAGATGATATGCGACATTGCCGCTTTCAAACAGATAACTGATCTCTTTCGCTTCTATCATATTATGCTCGAGTGCAAAGGAGAATAAGGCAGAAGGATCTTCGAACTGTGCTTGTTGCTGGGAGAGTTCCATGTGTGTTTCTGAGAGCGCCTGGACTTCTCTATTCAACGCTTGCGTGGTGTACTGATCTGCTGCGATTGCATTAGCTTCAATGATATAAAAGAGTAGGAGTCCTCCGGCGAGCGCAATAAGAAACACATTCAAGATGGCCGCGAGAGCCATAGGGGCAACTGTATAGGTTTCGCGTTGTACTTGCCGATGAACGGTTTGGTTTCCACTAGCGTACGAAAATTGATAATAATGGCTCACGGGTGATGGTCAAGGCATTCCTACCCAACCAGATTAAAATTTTTCATTTATATTTTTTGTGCGATTTTCATTTTGGCGCTTCGCGATCGAGGATTTTTCTTTACCTCTTCCCACTTCGGCTTGATGGTGTCTTTCGTAACCCATTTAATCGTCTCGGCGACCACCTGTTCCTTAAATACCGCTCGAACAATTTTATCTTCTAATCCATGGAAGGAAATCACCACTAGTCGCCCGCCAGGATTTAAGATTTTAATTGCCGCTTCTATCCCCTTGCGAATCGTTTCGATCTCATCGTTTACCGCCACTCGCAATGCCTGAAATGTTTTAGTGGCGCAATGAATTTTGCGATGAGTGTACCAACCCGGTACCGCGTTCTTCACAACGCTGACCAAATCAGTCGTCGTCAGAATCGGTTTTTCTTTTCTAGTTTTAATTATGGCGTTAGCAATGTTTTCAGCAAATTGCTCCTCGCCATACTTCACTAGAATTCGCACCAATTGACCTTCATCCCACATGTTTACGATATCGGCGGCGGTAGTCTGCTCTTTCTTGGGATTAAACCGCATATCAAGGGGCTCTTCATTTTGAAATGAGAAGCCTCTCCCGCTTGAACTGTAGTGCCATGATGACACTCCAAGATCAAAGATCACGCCGTCGGGATAAAAATCATTCTCCTTCGCAATCTTCTCCATGTTGATGTAGCTATCGTTCACCAAAATCATCTTTTCGAGCAAAACGGGATTATCTATCCTAAATTCCTCTACCTCAACCGGATCAAATTCAATGCCAAGAACCTTTACATTAGGAAAGCGATTGATGATTTCCCGAGTATGGCCTCCGCCATCGAGCGTGGCATCTATAATCTTTTTACCCCAAGCACCATCGATGGGTTTCCCTGGAGCACCGTCGAAGGGTTTAACGGGCTCAAGTTTGAGATATTCGATCACCTCATGTAAAAGGACTGGCGTATGGGGCATATGTTCTATATCATGCCGAGCTCCCCCAATTTTTCGGCAATACTATCTGAATCTTTTTCTAATTTTTCTTTGTAGCTAGCCCACTTTTCCGAATCCCAGACTTCCAGGCGATTATACACTCCGGTGATAACGGTATTTTTTTTTAAGTCGGCATAATTTTTCAAATACTCCGGAATAAGGATTCGCCCCAACACATCAAACTCGACTTCTACCGCTCCGGAGAGTAACAAGCGGGCGAATGCTCGTGTTCCTTGTTGACTCATTGGCAGATTACCGAGCTTCTGGGCCAGCTCCTCCCATTGTTTGATTGGAAACACAAACAGACAATTGTCCAACCCTCTCGTTAACACCGCCCCCTCTCCGAGCTCCTTGCGGAATTTAGAAGGAATTGCAAGACGTTTTTTGGCATCCAAGCTGTGTTGATATTCGCCAATTAGCATATTTCCTTCTCATTTTCCGCACAAAACGTGAGGATTGTATTAACACTTCTATCCACTTCTTAACACTCTTAGGTTTATAATATACCCCTCTCTCCCACTCTGCAACAGTTAAAAAATCCCCAACTGTTGATAACTCTTAAGAGATTTTTATGTCTCTAAGAGATCGGCATTTGGTGGGGGGTGGTTTTTTGAAACTCAAATGCTAAAATCGAGGATTGGACTGAAGCAATTCCCCTTTCGGAAGCACTAGAGCCTACGCTCAAAAACAGCAGGCGCAATATTCTGCGCTCAAACAATCAATAACGATTGGCCGTTCCTAGCCGAAGGATTTCGCAAAACAGGCGTGCGCCACTCGATGGATTCCATATGATTGATATACCCTCCATTGCTTGGATAAAACTCAGATTTAAAAACATCGCAAAAGTTCGCTTAAGCATACTTTGTAAGTATTTTGGCATAGTACCCGAACCGGAAGTACACCGCGCGGTGAACGGGGCCAAACTCGGGCACGAAGTGCTTAAGAAACTTCTTGAACTCTAAATTGCCGATGTTTCTTTGGGTGGACGGTACAGGATTTGAACCTACGACCCCTGCAATGTGAATGCAGTGCCCCGCCTGCCAGCGCCTGATGCCGCAGGCTATGGCGGGCAGGTCTACCGCTGAGTCCCGACGTTTCAGTCGGGAGGCCGACCTTACAAAGCGTCGGCCCTAACCGCAGAGTGTGCGCACAGTAGGATTTGAACCTACGACCCCTGCAATGTGAATGCAGTGCTCTACCGCTGAGCTATGCGCGCAATTTAATTTTTTGATCACGAATGATTTTTTCAATATAATCTTTTCTCTTGAGACGTTTCAATCGAGATCCAATGTTTCTAGCTTCTTGAATCGTAGCATACTGTTGAGGAAAAACTAAAATCATATCCCCTAGACATTTGGTGCTTGGCGTCCATTTACGTTCATGGTGACGCAAACTTTGCTGAAGATTTACTGTACTGCCTATATAAAACTGCCCTCGTAAGCTTCTGAGAATATATATCCGGGCCATTAAATCCCCAACTTATTGATAATTTTCTCGTGAGGACCCTCCAATAACACGCGAACAAAGCGATCAAACATGCTAAAGCGATATTCGAACTCCTCCCGTTCCATTAGACCAAATTTTATCTCTTTTCCCACTTCAGCTTCGAGCGACTGCAGAAAATTAGTAAGCTTCCTTTTATTAATATCATCGCCCACAATAAAGAGATCGGCGACTGGTTCAGTATCGAGCGCCGAGTCTTCCATAGTATTTAAAAAGATTCCCGAGACAATAGCAAGTTTAATGCGCCCTAGGGCAGAAATTTTCCGGGCGAGATGATTGCGCTCCTGCGGAGACGTTTTCAGTACCAGCGAGCGCAGCTCGCTGAAAAATTCAAATTCAGGATTAAGTAAATAAAATTCTTTACCTTTGCTAGAAGATCGCCCAGAAGTAGTGCTCCTTCTGCGCTTTGATTTTGATGTTCGAGACTTCATGCTTGAGGCCTTTTGCTCGTTTTTTTAACCGCGTGAATTTCCTTAAGAAGATATAACTCGCGGCGTACGGTCGTCGGCGTCTCCTGTGTGCGCCGTGCTATTTCACCCACCGAGAAACCTTTGGGATAGTTCCGATAAAGAAATTTAATTAGCTTCACTCGAGGTTTTGATCCGAACAGGTTATCAAGTATATTTTTTGACATAGGAGCGGGTATTCCTCTAGAATAAGGGTAACGGCTAGACACTGCTATTCGAGCTCAAACAGAGTGTAGCCAAATGGTCTAAAAAATGCAACTGAGAGGCCGTTATCTCGCCACTTTCCTTTATGGAGAAAATATACATTAAACCCACGTCTCAAGAAATCATCATTAAGGGGGCTTCGACTGAGGGCCACATGGACATTTTTTCGTACGATCCTTCGGGTGAACAAACCAAAAAATTAGGACACCTTTTCCTTGTTGGACACGTTCAGCACGACACCAACGATATGACGTACTCCATCAACCTAATCTCTGCGCTCGCCAAGCGAGAATACTACTCAACTTTCAACATCACACCAAAAGAAGCGTTCGCCGCCACGCTCAAAAAAATAAATGAAGTTGTTGAAGAATTCTTTGAGCACAAGGGACTCAAAATTAATATCGGCATTTTTGTCATCGCTGGCGAACAAATGTACATTTCCAAACTTGGGAAATTCAAGGTGCTCCTCGCGCGAGATAATAAAACCATTGATGTGCTAAATAATGCTATGTTCGATCGTCAGCATGTCCAGGAGAAACAATTCTCCAGCATCATCTCTGGCCAGGTGAACGAAAAAGACCGTATTCTCGCGTTTTATCCGTGCCGCGCAACCACTGCTCGTGAGCGCTACTTAAAAATGTATCTCCATAAGTATGATTCGGCAGGATTCACCCAGCAACTCCAAGCAATCAAAAAAGAAAAAAATGGATTCAATTGCGCCATGGTTTATGTCCAACTTGATAAAGTTAAGGAAACGACAACCACACCGCGAACTCAACCTCAAGAGCTTACTGCTCCTCAGCTGGCCAGCGCCTCTGAAGCTAAACCGAATGCTCAAAAAACACGTATCTCCGTTAAAAAACCCGTCGACACAATAGAGTCGTCAGATATAAAAGAAGCTTCAGTACCCGTTGCCGTTTCAACAGTGAAGCCAGCCGTATCTCTTATCCCCGAAAAAGAACCCGTCAAGGATATTATCACAACGCCAAATCGTTACTTAGAGACAGATGACGAAGTTCCTCAAATAATTCCCAGCGAGTTTTTACGGGGCAAAAAAGATAATTTCATCAGTTCTGCCGTGCATCGCTTCCAGCTTGGCCATCTTACACCGAAGAAAAAAGCAGTACTCTCTCTTATCGCCGTCGCTCTCGTAGTCGGCACATCGTTTGCGGTCCGAGCTGTAATAGACATTAATCCCCAAGTGAGTGCGCCTAGTGACGCTATTAAGACCGCCAAGGAACGCCTTGAACTCGCCAAGATCAGATTAAGCCAGAATGATAAAACGGGTGCCCGAAGCATTATTAACAGCTCAATTGCCTCGCTCGCCGCATTAGCATCCGATGGGACGGAGTCAATCGAGATCGAACTGTGGCAGTTGCTCGATGAAATTGATCAAGCCCAAGATGCTTCCGCTTCCCTGGTAATCCAGCTCCCGCAGGATCAAGGTCGCGCTATATTTCTTTCCAGCGGTAAAAATATGGTTGCCTACCTCAAAGGAATCGAAGAAGACACTGGCCGCTTGTTAATTATTGAAAATGGGTCTGTTAAATCGTCTAAAGAGGTGACGAACACATTTCCGAGTGCGCTTGTTACCAGCACCAAGGGCACGCCGGCGCTTCTCGACATGGCCAATCAGAAAATGGTTGCCGTGAAAGATTCAGGAATAGAAATCGCCACATTCTCAATTCCCCAGCCGATCGCATACTATTTTTATGAAGACAATCTTTACCTCATTCACGAAGGAACTATTCAAAAAGCGGCCGATATTTTCCAGGGCACTGCCGTGCCTAAGAACTGGATGAAAAATGGTGCGTCCGTAATCGCTGATCCCGCTCTGATGGCCATTGATGGTAGTATTTTCATCATAAGCAAGGATGGTATCCTGGCTACCTATTTCAGGGGAGAAAAAGTCAGTGAAGTTGCCACATCGCTAAGTGTCAACGATAATCACCTCCTTTTGACTCACAATGATGCTCTTAGTTTATATCTCGTAGATACGAAAACCGGACGCATTTATATTCTTGATAAAAAAACAGGGACACTTCTAAAGACACTCAAGATCGGCAGTCAAGAACCTATTGTTACCGCAACTCTCGCCACCGATAATACGATTTATTTCCTCACGCAGGATAATAAGATATGGAAGATCTCCGCTCCATAACCTCCTTATATCAAAAGGGAAGCGAAAGTAGTTCAATGAGAAAGCATTTCGCAGTCCGAGCGGGCATGGTGTCCCGCCATGGCGGGACGAACGAGGACGAGAATAGGACAAATCCCCCGCTGGGGGGATTTGATCCGTGGTTTCGAATGAACTACTCAAGCGAAATTTAGTGAACTACTTGAGAGATTACTTGAGCTCCACGGTCCCACCAGCCTCTTCTAACTTCTTTTTCATCTCTTCGGCGTCAACTTTCTTGACACCTTCTTTAACCGTTGCCGGAACCTTATCAGTCATGTCCTTTACTTCTTTCAAGCCCAAGCCGGTGATTTCGCGGAGAGCCTTAATAACTTGAATCTTTGCGGCGCCAGCGTCTTTCAGGACAACCGTGAATATATCTTTCTCTTCTCCCGCTTCAGCTTGTCCGGAACCTGCCGAAGGGGCCGAAGTGGCAAAAGCTGCGGCGGAAACACCAAATTTCTCCTCCAATGCTTTCACTAAGTCGTTAAGCTCGGTTACTGACATGGATTCAAGTTCTGTAATGAATTTATCTTTATCCATAATTATTAATTAGTTTGTTTTTTTGTTTTTCCTATTTCACTCAAAACAATCACCAAGCTCGAAAGCGGATATTTCATCATACTGAACAATCGAGCAAGCAAGTCGTTTCGAGACGGCATTTTCGCCATTTCCATAAACCGCTCCACATCCAGGAATGAACCGTCAAAGTAGGCCCCAAAAAACTTCAGAGCCTGATTCTTCTTTGAAAATTCATATACTTTCTTGGCAATCGAATACGCATCATCATTTCCGACGACTACTCCCAAAGAACCCGGCATGCTGAATACATCCACGCCGTCGTAGTTGAGATCTTTTACCGTCAGATCGGTTAAGGATTTCTTGGCAATGAGATATTCGGATTGATTCAACGAACGTAGCGCTCGTTTTAGCTCCTGCATTTGAGCTACTGATAAACCCTTCTCACCTTCGCGAGCAAAGGTCGTAAAAATGGTAATGGTTGATTTGGGAAGCGCTTCTTTCAGTTTTCCTACTTCTGTTTGTTTCTGTGAGCGTGTTTTCATATTTTTCGGTAACCCAGAATCACTATTGCTCTCGCTTCGCGGGACTTCGCCAAGCAATGTAGCTATGTGGTCGCTACCGGCTGCGATTCTGTTTGATTTTATTTTGTTTATATAAAATAAAATCAAAATACTGCGTTTCACCGCAGTGTAAGTACAATCGACCCTTCGACAAACTCTGGTTTACCCTGAGCCTGTCGAAGAGTAAGCCAGAGTTTCAAGAGTTGTACCTCGGTGAGATTTATAACTTTTTAGGGTCACTCACGGTCTACGGTTACGGAACAATACTATAACATTGACTATAAAAAAGCAAGCCCTCACACTCATTCCCGCATGTGAGGATGAGTGTGAGGGTAAGAGGCCCGCGGTGTTCTGGGAAGGATCCGCTGACGGCCTCGTCTGAACCTACTGACTGCCGGCCTCGCGCATGAGCCACTTCGCCTGTTGCTGAAGCTTCTCGGCTTCCTTGAGCTTCTCCTGCCGAGCAAACTCCTTCTTCCAGATAGGGTCCAGGAGAAGGATCATGGCGGCCAGGCGCTCGCCCACCATCCATGCCTCTTCCAGAGTCGCGTAGGGACCCTTCCCGCAGCGCTCGCGGAGAGCTATTTCGTGTAGCTTGCCGATGCTGTTCTTGTCCAGCGACCTGGGCTGACCTACCAGGTACCAGAGCTGGTTCGTGGCGTACATCAGCTCCAGGAGCTGGGGTCGATGGTTCTCCAAGGCCTTGATGATAATCGGGTTGTCCTTCTCGTGCCCGAAGCCGTCGAAACCATGGAACTGCCAGCAGAACACGACCAAGTCCTTGATGAACTGCCGAAGCACCACGTCGTCGTGCTTCTCGGAGTCTAGGCCTGGCAAGTTGCACTCTTGCAGGTAAGAGAACCGATCAGCACCAAAGAACCAGAATATCTTCTCCAATACGGCCGGGAATGTGACCGCGCCAGCCCAAGAAGGGTGCTCGTACGCGTACGGATTCAGCGGCTTGTAAGTATTGGTGAACAGCTTGTCCACCAGCATTCGTAGCGCCTTCTGCGCCACTTCCAGACGCATCTCCGGCTCGAGTCGCTTCTGGCGCCAGACGCCCTGCGGTTCCTTCTCCACCTCGAGCTCAAAGTTGGCCTTATCTCGGTATCCGTCAGCCACCTCAAGGTACAGGCAAGCCCGCTCGACATCACTAGTGTGCTTGACCGAGAACCCGCAATGCAGGAGCCCCAGGAGCTCCTCCTTCAACGCGGCCTTCTCCCACCGCCCCTTCCATTCCTCCCAGGAGCCGATCTCTCGGATGTCCTTTTGGAAAAGCGGGTGCCACCCTTGAACGTTCTCCACTTTGCTGGCCATCACTGGCCTCCTTCCTTCACCATGCCCAGTTATTTAGGGCGTTAAGGTACTTAGGAGAAGGTATACTCCAACTGCAAAAAAAGTCAAAGCCCCAGGTATTTAGAGCGATTCTTTAGGTGTTCTGCGAGCGTCTTGGCATAGATGATATCACTGCCATCGCGAGTTGAGAGATAGTAAAAATAATCGTTGGTAATGGGGTTTTTAGTCGCATTAATGGCGACTTGACCGGGATTTGAAATCGGGCGAGGCGGCAAACCATACCGCATATAAGTATTAAAATCGCCATCTTTCTTAATTTCATTGATAATAGGTGCTTGAGACACGTCGCAGTTCCGAGAAAAATCGCGTGATAGTGACTCACGCAAACACCAGCCGTATCCCACCGAAGCATCGATTTGTAGAAGCATTCCCCGTTCAAGACGCCGATTAATAATGTCGGCTACCATTGCCATATCTTCCGGTTTTTTTGCCTCTTTTTCCAATAGTGACGCCGTAATCAGGGTATAGATATTCGGGTTGCCGGATTTTTTGGTATAAGTATCCGCAAATTTATTCCCCACCTCTTTTAGCGCAGTATCTTTCTTAAAACGGTACGTATCGGGAAATAGCTTGCCCTCTTTCAGATAGTATAAGCGTGCAAATTCTCCTTCTTTGGCCAAGCCGGCCTCGACAATCTTTTCGTCAATCTCCCAGATATTCGATCCTTCAGTAATAACAACCTTCAAATCGTCCGATTCTGCTAAGCCATTCACCAACCGATATGCGATCTGGGAAATATTCATTGAGCGCGTTAGATGGTACCGCCCAGCCTGAAGCTGACTCTCCTGGCCGCGAGCAGTAATATAAAAGATGAAAAGATATTTGCTCCGGATAAGCTGTTGAAATTTTAAGTCGTCGGCGATGCTTTGAAGATTTTGCCCGCGCTCAATTATTATTTCACGAATCTCGCTATCTCCTCGCTGGGTCGGAAGCCATGTACCCAGCAACACTACCGACAAACATATAATCGCCACGGCGATGGCGATTATATGTGAGCGCTTAATTTGTAGGCTCATACCCATACTATTGGATAGGCGGCTGGTCAATGACACGCTTAGGAGGAATGGCGGCAACGCCAGCTCGCAATTGCTCAAGCTTCTGAATCACAATTTGATTATCTTTATTCGTTTCGAGGATTTTTTCGATTTGAACGATGGCGCCCGGGAAATCATTACGCTCTTCTAAGAGAAGACCGAGATACCAACGGGCATTTGCAAAGTCAGATTTTAGAAATACCGCCTGTTGCATCGCATTATACGCATCGTCCTTGCGATTTGCCCGGAAGTAGAGCAAGCCAAGCTGGAAGATAAGATTTGGATCTTGAGCATTGAACGGTGCGATCTTTTCAATCTGCTTTATGGCATCGGTAACTTTGCCTTGACGATCGTAGACCGCGGCAAGATTATAGATTGCAAGTCCGTAATTTGAGGATAGCTCTATGGCTTTCTTGAAATTCTCTTCCGCCTTCAATAGGGCGGCATCCGCGTTGGCATTAAACTGTGCGGCATTTGCTCCGGCTGATCGAGCTACTTGGCGATCAAATTCAGATTTTCCAAGGTACATCGAGCCAATGCGATTATAGAAGGAAGCATCGCCCGGCCGGAGCTCCGCCGCTTTCATATATGCCTCATCGGCAAACTTATCTGCGTTCTCCACGAGACCGATCAAGCTTTCGTATACCGTTCCCAGATTAAACCAGTTGTTTGATTCCGTCGGGTCGAGCTTGGTGGCTTGAATAGCGAGATCACGGGAAGAAACAATCAGGTTTTGGACACGAGTTGCCCGATCCGCCGATCGATCCTTTTTTTGCAACTCGGTCGTCAGTATGCTCAAGCTTACCTGTGAAGCGGTGCGATAGTATCGATCGCTAGCATCCCAATTGATCGCTGTGACGATCCGTTCCGCCGCTTTAGAACTGTCGGTTTCAGTTTGCGCCTTGGCAAATTCAACATCAGCCAAGTAGTGGATCGTGATAAAGTAAGCACCGGTCAGTACAGAAATAAGTCCGACGATAAATCCAAGAGAAGAAGCTAAAGAGAATACTGGCCGATCCTCGATATTCACGACTCGCTTCTTTCCACCCCACACAACCAATGCCATCATGGCAAGAAATACATAGAAGACAAAGAGAAGCGTGGTATTGAAGGAGTAGAGGAACATACCGACACTTGCGGCCATCACTGCGGCAAATATCGCCGAAGATAAATGAGGATCAATCATGCCCTCGCTTATATAGTGACGATAACGGACAAAAATATAAATGATACTACCGAGAAGGAACAAGAGAGCCAGCACGCCTATAATGCCCTGGTGAACTACGATATTAGCGACATACGAGGTGCCATCGAAGAACTTAAGATTTGAGAGCGTGCTATTTGCTAATGCTTTTGCGCCATATTTATCAAATGCGACGGAAAAGTTTTCAGGTCCATAGCCAGTCAGTACATTTTCACCTAATGTACCTTTCGCGATTTGGGTAGACAAGCTAAAGGAAGGGCCGATTTCCACTGGAAAATTTTTCTTTACCGAGTTGAGATTGAAACCAACTACCATAAGAAACACGCCCAAAACGATTATCACCATGGGCATCAGGAACCGAGCAAGAGTAAATCTGCCGCCTTGATTCCAGAGTGCAAAATTAATGCTGTCGAAAGCAATTAAGGCAAGCATGCCCGTGATGGCAACTATCCATAATACCCACCAATTTAAGATAATGAGAATTGCCAGTCCTACCACCACGCCGATTTTTGCCACATCAAAAAATGGAATCTTTGCCACCGACAGCCGGTTTTTAATAAAAAGCGGCAAGGCCACGGCTGCCAAAAAACCAAGAGAATTCAATGAGCCGACGGTATTGAATGCGCGTGAATGCGCGAAATTAAAACCAAGAACATATACGGCAAACATCTGGAAAAGACCGTAGACAAGTGTCAGGACAAATGAACCTGCCAAAATCGACATCAACTTCTTTCCGCGATCATCGAATATGTTTACGATCAAAAAATAGATAATACTAAGAGCTAAAACACTGATAAGCGATTCGCTCAAGCTGATACTGACGCCAAATAAGCTCTTATCGGGGGTTATTGAAAAAATCGTAGCCACGACGGTCGCGCCTAGAGTGATAAGCACTGCTTTATCCAATAAAGTAGACCGAAATTTAATCTGACCCGAAATCACAACCCCCAGTAACCACGTAATCAAGCCTGCTCCGGCTACCAATACTAAAAGAGTTTGCTTGCTAAGTTCTAAAACGCTCGTTGTCCAAGGCAAAAAAAAGATCGGCAAAAGCGCCGCCCCGATATATAATACCCACCTGGTGATGGTGTCATATCTATCCGCCTTCTCCGAAACTGCTATATGATTCTCCGAAACAGCTAAATCTGCTTCTACCTCATCTCCGACCTCATACGAAGCCGACGGCGTGGCTTCGTGTTGCCAAAAATTTAATTTCATTCCAACTACCAAGATTCACACCTTGCATATTGAGCATTCAATTCAATATGCAAACCGTGAACGCCAGTGAGTTAATTAATAATGTAGCTCTATTATCGCATATCGACCCTCCTTGGAAAGACCTACATATCCACAGAAATGGCAAAATAAGTCGATTTGAAATTATCTCGATAATACAACGCTAATATCAGATTTAACTCATACTTAAGTACGATCGACGTAATATGTGAGTATAGAATATATAGGAATAACGTACATTTTAATTCTTAAAGAACGTCTCGGGAAAGAGTTTTTTAAGGTCAGTATCGTACTCAATTGTATCCGTCGTTATGAACCGCGTGTAATGCTTAATATTCTCCTCAAACAGTAGGTCCCGGAGAAATGAAGGTACGGGATGAGGGTAAACCCAGACACTACGTTGGAATTCTCGAAATCCAATTGCCCGGATAATACGGCGCAGAAAATCTCGATACCTACGCTTGCGCTCGGGTATATCGAAAAATATGATCCGCCATCCACCGTCCCACTTTTTAGGAACTGATGGATGAAAACTTGCTATCTCACCGTTCAAATATGCAAATAATGCCTCACGCTCACCTTTTGGAGTTAGGGTAAAAATCATTTTACTCTTGTGCTTAATGAAGCCCTTACTACGAAGGCGAGATACTGCGCTGTAGTAGTTTTGGGGAGATGGATATCCGTATTTCTTAGCGTATTTAGGAGGAAAAAACGCTTTTACAGTCCCCTCGCCTGCTTCCCAGAGAACCGCGAGAATTGCTCCGGCGACAGAGAGTGCTGTGACACCAGATGATTTATGTATTTCCGTGGACATTACCTTGCATTTTACGTCGATCGTATTTAAATGCAAGGCTTAGTTAAGATATAATATAGGACATAATAGTTGAAGCATTATATTAATAATCTATTGCTAACAAAAACACCGTAGGTTTTACGGTGTTGGGTTTGGATCGGGTGTTGGGACCGGTGTTGGGTTTGTCACCGCAGGAGACTCTGTTAGCGCTGGCGTTGGTTCAGGAGTCACTTCTACCGAAGGTGTGGGGGTAGGAATGCTAGAAAGAGAAGGATCGGGGGTTGGAGATAGTGTTGGGGTTGGAGATGCTAGTGGCGCAGGAATGGCGGATGAAGACGTAGGCGTCAAAGTGGGCAAAATTGAAGTTATCGGCGTTGGAGATGCTAGTGGTTCAGATGAAGATACTGGATTAGAAATTAGTAATTGGTCATTAGTAATTTGAGTGTCAGTCCCCTCATATCCCTTGCGCCGAGCAATCACCAGCCAGTCAAATTTTCCGGAACTGATCCCATTTAATTCTTTCACCACAAACCCATACGGGGTCTTGGTCGCCACATACACTTGGCCGTGAATTGTATCGCTGGTCGGCGTGATCAATACGCGAAGCGGGGTCTTGTTAGAAATGATCGAGGTGAATGAGTAGTCAAAGAATATCTTTGCCTCGCCATTGACTAAGTCGGCAGTACCGCTTAGCTGAATTTCCCCTCTCGTTGAATCTACGCCATAGGTAGCAAGGTAAGCGCCATTATCCTCTACGAGATCCACTTTTGACTGGGCGGCCGCTTGTGCGCCATTGCCTTGGAATAACGCTTGGGTTGCGCTGTCGGCATCGGGCGCGATCGTAATCTCTCGCTCTCCCCAATTGGAAATTGGAAATTGGAAATTGGAAATTGAGTAGTATGTCTTCTTTGCGCCTTCCGCGATGATATCGCCGCTTACCCGGAGTTTCTGCATAACCACTTCCGTGGCTTGTGCAATCATGCCCAGTATATCTACTCCCCCACTGCTTGAAACGATAGCCGCGGACCCCGATGCGGTACCGCTCGTCGGAGCTACTGTGAGTGTTGAGGCGCTTGGAGCCCAATAGGCAACTGTCACATGCACGCCTATGATACCACTGCTTCCTTGACTGCCATCAAATGATTCCAAGGCGATACCGATGGATTGTCCCGCATGAGTCATCTTCATAGCATATCCAGCCTGCGATTGAGAGAGCGTCAATCGATCTCCGGGAACGATGGCTCCGTTCTCGGTGCTTACTTTTACCCGATTTCTGCCTGCAAAGGATACATTGGATTGAGAGGTAGAAGCAGTGGCAACACCTACTACGCTGCCATCGCCATAGCTTGCGCTGGCCCGAACGATGAGATTGTTCGATGCAAACGCAACAAGATCGCCCGGTTCAATGCTTTGGCTCGGATATGTTCCTCTATTTTCCTCCTCAAGCTGTAACACTTTCGCATAGATCTGCTGGACTGACCGCGTAAGGATCGGCGTCAGCTTGCTATAATCAACGCTCAATAGGTCCTTCGGATCATCCGGGATAGTGACCGCCTGTGGGTATACCTCTGCCAGTTCCTGCGCAATAACACCGGTAAAACGCATACCTGTGTCACTATTGATATACGTAAAATCACGAATCTTTATATCCATTAATGTATCGATGCCCCATACGGTGTCAGCGATATTTCTCTTCACGCGCTCGTCTGAAGTTGTATTATATGCGACTTGGATTGCGCCAGCAACTGCAGTTACGTTGCCCAATCGAACAGTTCCGTTACCAGAAAGCCAGTCGGCAATAATGACCGAGGATCCATTATTTCCGTCACTCTCGCCTGCACCGACCCAGATGCCTAGACGATTAACATTATTCCCCGCGTTTGCGAAACTCGCGACGTAGTTCACCGCATCCTCCTTTACGTCCAGTGCTTGTGCTGGTGCCGTCGTCCCGATGCCGACATCGCCGGTGCTTGAAATGCGCATTCTTTCGAGAATTGTCGTGCTACCGCTGGCAACCGTATCGAAGGTGATAACTCCCCCATTATTTGTTGCCGATGCGGTGCCTGCCGTTCTCAAAGTTATGCGGGCGGCATTACTGAAGCTCCCGCCGTTATAGGCTCTACCGACCATCTGCCACATCGTGGTATTGTCGGTTGTTGCCGTCGGTACGGCTTGTGTTCCTCCCGCAACTCTTCCAATATTATTAAAGCCCTGTCCTCCGTAGGTTGTGCCGATAAACTGGGAAGTCAAATTGCCGCCATCGGTCGTGAGTTGAATCGTCTGGCCATTGAACAGGGAGTTGCCCGCTGACGAGATGGTCATCAGGTTCGTTCCCGCCCCGTTTTTTACAAATAATGTATCCACCCCTGCCGCGCCGGAAGCCAGAATTGAAAACTTGCCGTCATTTGCTCCGGTGCCTATGCTATTGAGAATGAGGCCTATGTTTGCCGTCGCCGATGACGAAGCAAGAATGTTGCCGGCAACTTCAAGTTTCTGTTCCGGACCAATGGCACCGATGCCGACATTGCCGGTTGATGCTTGAGCGTAGAAAAGGGTGGAGATGTTGTTGAGAAGCACAGAGACAGTAGAATTGGTAAAGTTTCCTGTCACAATGTCAGCTTTGCCATCACCGTTGAGGTCAGCTAGAGCGACACCAATAGGGCTGGTGTCCGTAGTATAAGTAACTACTGTCGCAAAGGTGCCATTGCCGTTATTAAGAAGTACGGAAGCGGTGGCACCGCCGGTGCCCGCCACAATGTCAGCTTTGCCATCACCGTTGAGGTCAGCTAGAGCGACGTTGTTTGGGTTGGTGCCCGTGCCATAGTCAACTTTTGTCGCGAAAGTGCCATTGCCATTGTTGAGAAGTACCGAAACAGTGTTGTCAGCAACAGCGTTCGCCACCACAATGTCAGCTTTGCCATCACCGTTGAGGTCAGCTAGAGCGACGTTGTTTGGGTTGGTGCCCGTGCCATAGTCAACTTTTGTCGCGAAAGTGCCATTGCCATTGTTGAGAAGTACCGAAACAGTAGTACTATTAGTGTTTGCCGCCGCAATGTCAGCTTTGCCATCACCGTTGAGGTCAGCTAGAGCGACGCCAGTAGGAGTGCTACCTACGGTGTAGTCAATTTTCCTGGCAAAGGTGCCATTGCCGTTATTGAGAAGTACCGAGACAGTAGTAGTGCCACTATTCGCCGCCGCAATGTCAGCTTTGCCATCACCGTTGAGGTCAGCTAGAGCGACGCCGCGCGGATTTGTACCGGCAGTGTAATCAACTTTTGTCGCAAAGGTGCCATTGCCATTATTAAGAAGTACCGAGACAGTAGTGCTACCGGAGTTTCCGGCAACAATATCAACTTTGCCGTCACTGTTGAGGTCAGCCAGAGCGACGTCACTAGGAGCACTGCCCACAGCGTAATCAACTTTTGTCGCAAAGGTGCCATTGCCATTATTAAGAAGTACCGAGACAGTAGTAGTGCCAGTATTCGCTGTGACAATATCAACTTTGCCGTCACCGCTGAGGTCAGCCACGGCAATGCCGCGCGGATTAAGACCCGCGTTATAGTCTGTCTTAGTCGCGAAGGTTCCTGATTTTGTGAGGAGTGTCTCTCCGGCCTGGATAGCACCGATATTGATAAGGTTGCCGGCATTGGTCAGGCGAGCCATCGATGTCATCGTAGAGGAATCCCCGCCACCGGTCCCAAGTCCCCCCGAGAAATTTGTATATCCCTGAAAGCCAACGTTAGGGGTGAGGATGGTGGCAGATGAGGAAGCCATAATGAGATTCTCTGAAGCTAATCCCCCGCCTCGTATGACAAGTTTAGCGTAGGGCACCGTCGTCCCAATCCCCACATTCCCCGAAGAAGCAATGGACATGAAGGTCTGGGAGGCAGAACCAAGGAAATCAAGTCTGGCAATTGATCCTGTGGTGCCAGTTGATTGGATAGTGAACTTCGCATCATCTTCAGAGAGGTTGTTGAGCGTCAGACCGACGCTGGCCGCGGAGGCGGAAGCAATGATATTGCCGGCTATCTCAAGCTTCTGTTCGGGAGTGGTAGAGCCGATGCCAACATTGCCGCCTGTGCCACCGTCGGGGCTAAAGCTGAAATCGCCACCAGACCTGAAGGTCATACTTCCATCAGTTCTGAAGTTCATATTATTATTGTCGCCTCCGTCTATATTCATGTTCGGATCGCTCCCCTGGGCAAAGCGTATCGAACCTTCAACGAAACTGTTTGATGCACCCGTCAAGATGGTATCCTGACGGCCACCGATATATCCCGCAGGAGGTAGTATGAGGTTGCCGGTAGGAGTTGCGCCAAGCCCCAAAAATACATTCCCGTTCGAAGCGATGGAAACGAGCTCGGTGCCCGCATTGTTCCGGATGGCGAGCCGATCATTTGCTCCTCCTCCGAATCCGTTCAAGACCGACTGAATGGTGAATCGTTTCTGCGCATCATTGTTTGAGAACAGTTCAAACGAGGCAGTGCCGGTCGCATTATAGACCTCGAGTTTTGGTGAAATAGATGCGTTTGTCGAGAATACATTGAGTGCGGTCCAGGTGTTGGATATTGAGCGGGACGCTGGACCTCCTAAACCCCAATCAAGACGTATCTGGGCTTCAGGGTTAGTGCCGGAGAGGGAGAAATGGGCTCCCGAGAAGGAAATGCTTGATATCTGGTTAGAAGTGAAGGTATCACCGAGTTCGGAGACCTCAATAAAGGAGGAGCCGGTACCGGTCTGGGTGGTGACACAGGTAAAAAGGCCATTTAACCATCGGAGGTTTTGAGTACTGGGACAGGTGGCAAGGGTGGCGCCGAAGAGGGAGGAGACGGAGGCGTAGCCGACGACCTCAAAGTTCTGGGAGACGGAAGCAGAGCTGAAGAACAAGGCCTGACCGGAGATGGAGGCCGTGCCGGCGACTGCCAGCTTTGCGGTTGGGATTGTAGAACCGATACCAACATTACCGGAAGTTAGAATAGTCATTGCCCTTGTCTGTGAACCAAGTGCGGCATTAGATACAGCAAATGACATGCCATCATATCCACCTAAATTTAACCAATTCCCACCACCAATTGTATTAGCGGCGCCCCTAAACAAACCGACAAAGGTTGAGCCTAGTGAATCACCAAGATTAAGAACTGCCGATGTCGTACCGTTAGCAACTCTCAATGTGCCCTGCACCTCTAATTTTACACCTGGCGCACTCGTCCCCACCCCCACATTCCCCGATGAGGCAATGGTCATTAGATTGGTTCCTGCGCCATTGCGGAAATCGAGGCGGTCAACACCTGCCGCACCGGAAGCGGTGATGGTGAACTTTCCTTCGTTGGTGCCCGTACCGATGCTGTTGAGAATCAGGGCGACATTCGTGGTCGCGGAAGAAGATGCGAGGATGTTGCCGGTGACAGTGAGCTTCTGTTCGGGACTGGTATCGCCGATGCCGACATTGCCAGTGCTCTGAACAAATAAGGCGTTGCCGATCGATGCTGTGTTGGCCAGCTCAAACGGCACAGAAAGAGAAGCCCCGCCTTCGCCTATTCTAAACTTCGTTGCGTTGCTTACATTCAGTATTGTGAAATAGTCATTTGAACTCTGATCGGCAGTGCCCTTCAGCGTCAGCTTCGTAAAATTGTTCGTCGGCTCCGATGCATCAGCGGTTTGGAGAAAGACGGGGAAGTTGATGTTGAACCGCTTACTGGTCGCATCCCACTGCAGCTGACCGTTCGTGGTTGGAGAGCCTCGTTCAAAGATAAATTGAGAGTTCTCGGCGTCTAATGTGACATTATCAGAGTTAATAGTAAAGGTCTCATTGGTGGTGCCGCCGAATGAAACTGAAGCCCCCGAGATTTCAGTAGCATCGAGTTTGTCCACGAAAGCAGTGTGCCAACGGTTAGTACCAGAGCCCAGGTCACGAATGTTATCAAAAGGAATGATGTGTGATTTAACTTGGGCATTCACGATTACTATATCGGAGCCATCAGTGACGTCACCGAGGACCACGTGACTGTCAAAAGCTACGGAGGAATTTACTTCAAGGTCTCCGCTTATGAGGAGATCGTCACTAGTGGAAATATAATTTTGGTGAGTTGTGTTAGATATACCAAGGCGGGAATAAGATGCGGTTGCCGTTCCTGCTACTTGGAGACCTTCACGAAAGATAACGTCGCTCACCACATCTAATCTGGCTCCCGGGCTTGTCGTCCCGATTCCCACATATCCCGTGGACGCAATGCTCATCAGCGTTTCCGTAAGCGTTCCCGTTCCTCGACGGATATCCAATCGATCGGAAGTGGATGCGGTGAGAATGGTGAACTGGCCATCGGTGCCGGTGGCACTCGTAGAACGGAGCGTCAGCGAGACATTCCCCGATGCCGACGCAAGAATATTGCCCGCAACATCAAGCTTGGAGTCGGGGAAGGTGGTTCCAATGCCAACATTGCCAGAATTTATATTAAACAAGGTATTATTACCTTGATTATTGATAATCAAGGGCTTAGAGTTGAAGCTTTGAATGTAGGAGTAGTTAGCATCTCCACCGATTGCTAACAATCCCCCTGTCCCTTGCGTGAAGTTTGCAACATAGGTTGCATTACCAGACAAAGTTACATCTGTGGATTTGAATGCATTAAAAAGAGCGGTCGGCGTCCTCGTCCCCACCCCCACATTCCCCGCATACCCTGGAGGTGAAACCCAGAGGGTGTTGGAGAGGGAGGCATAGCCAGAGGTGAGTTCCAGGGAGGTAGCTATTGATGCTCCATTGGAGAAGTTCCAGATACCGGTTGCTATCTCATTCTGTGAGAGCGAGGCAGGCCCTCCTAAACCCCAATCAAGCCGTATCTGGGCTTCCGGGTTAGTGCCGGAGAGGGAGAAGTGGGCTCCGGAGAAGGAAATACTTGAGATTTGATTGGAATTGAAGGTATCCCCTAGTTCGGAGACTTCGATAAAGGAGGAACCGGTACTGGTCTGGGTGCCTACACAAGTGAAACGACCGTTTAACCATTGGAGGTTCTGGGTACTGGTGCAGGTGGCAAGGGTGGCGCCGAAGAGGGAGGAGACAGAGGCGTAGCCGGAGACCTCAAAGTTGGCGGAGAGTGATGCATTACCTGTTTCAAATACCTTAAATTTACTTGTTGAGCCAGAAGCGACATTAAACAAGGTGGAAGTGTCGCCGACCACATGTAGCACTGATGTCGGACTTGTCGTCCCAATCCCCACATTCCCCGCAAAGCCAGGCGGTGAGACCCAGAGGGTGTTGGAGAGAGAGGCATAGCCGGAGGTGAGTTCAAGACCTTTGGCAACGCTTGCTCCATTAGAGAAGTTCCATACGCCAGAGACGGTTTCATTCTCCGAGAGTGATGCCGGTCCTCCTTGACCCCAATCAAGACGTATCTGGGCTTCAGGGTTGGTGCCAGAGATTGAGAAATGAGAACCAGCGAAGGAGAGGGATGAGATTTGATTTGAATTGAAGGTATCACCTAGTTCGGAAACTTCGATCATGGAACTGCCTGCTCCAGTCTGGGTACCTACACAGGTGAAAAGGCCATTTAACCATTGCAGGTTTTGGGTACTGGTGCAGGTGGCAAGGGTAGCACCGAAGAGGGAGGAGACGGAGGCGTAGCCGGAGGCCTCAAAGTTAGTGGAAATGGAAGCGTTGCCGACGACTTGGAGCTTGGCTGTCGGTACGGTGGTGCCGATGCCGACGTTGCCTGAATTTTGTACATAGAGCGTGTTAGAGATGGAGGCCGGGCCGCCGGAGACGGAAAATACCGTCGCGCTTGAGCTGGATATGAAAACAGGTTCATTGAATTCGAATCGATTGGCGGTGGCATTCCATTTTAGCATTGCATTAGGCGTTGTTGCGCCCCGCTCAAAAGATAAGTAGGCGTCCTCGCTATCAACCGTCGCATTGTCTGTATTAATTACAAATGATGCGCTCGTTGTTCCGGAAATATTACCGCCGCCAACTAGGTTATTCACGTAGAGGTTTTCCCAAGGACTGATTATGGAACCAAGGTTATATGACCCGGAAGGAATTAGATTTGAAAGGACGCCATTGGTGACCTGGAGATTGGTGGCGGTTGTTGTCCCTTGGCTTGTAATATTACCCAAACTATCCACCGAAAAATTATTCGCAAGAACCGTAAAGCGAGTCGTACTCTGGGTTTGAGATGAACCAAAGGATGCATTCCCCGCAACACCAATCGTTGCAAATGCTCCCTGTCCTCCATAGAGCCCTCCGTTGAAAAATGCGATCCTATTCGTGGAGTTGCCGTTTGAAACAACGCGATTAAGTGTAATGCCTTGAGTAATGTCACTAGGGGTTTGCCCCTGGAGTAATTCCGCATTCAAATTTTTTACCATTGTCGGATTGGTGATTTCGATTGTCCCCTGGCTGATCTTTAAGTTGCCCTGCCCCAGCAGAATATCGCCCTTCTGCACGTTGAGATTACCGCCGGTAAGTTTTACTTCCTTACTGAAGTACGCGTCGGCAAATACACCTAAACGTCCGTAGACATTCAATTCGTCCAAAAGTTTGAGCGGGCCTTTGAGTGTAAGCGTTTTACCGATTTCAACGTTCCCTTCAAGTTTGACGTCCTCGTAGGTTACGTTGCCGTTCTTGGTTACGAAAGCCAGCGTGAAATCTTTGGAATCCAAATCGTCAAAATAATCGGCGTTCAAGCTCTCTATTTTCGTCATCGAATCAACAACAATCGGCGCGACGCCGTCCGGAACCATTGAGCGAAGCTGTCCCTGGGTTTCAATATGTCCGAAGATGGAAATCTTGCCGGTTTTATCGAGTACCAGCACTTCATTCGCGTGTGTTCCGGGGAAATAACCTTGAAGCGTATCGGCGTCCTTGAATGCTTTTCTAATCAGCTGGGCAACCTGATCGGCATTGCCGAAGCTGAAACCTCCGACAAGAATAAAAAGCAGTGTAATGGCACTGACGATGATTGCCGTCATTCGGGATGGATTCTTCGGGATGTTGGAAAGATGGCGGCGAGCATGGCGCAAGCGATAACCAAGCGATCGGGATTCAACATTAATAAACTCCTCTACTTCCGGAGGGAGTTGCGCAGACGATGCTATGACAACCGGTTGTGAAGCGGGTGTCGTCTTTTCGGAAACTTTTTGTGCAAATAATGAAATTGAATCGGAAAGCTTATCGAGAGTTTGAACAATTTTTTCTTCGCGCTGATCCTGCATTTCAGTCTCAACTTTCAAATCGGAAATTGCTTCGATGATGGCGTCGGCCTTTGACGGGCCGTGAGCGTTTGTCTCCTGGTCAGACAGACCTTGATTGGGTAGACGGCCAAGAGGCGGACGGTTCGGTAGAACGGCTTCTGGCTGGGGCCGATTTGGTAATTCAATTTTCGGTGTTTTCGGTTGTACGGGTTGAACAACGGGCACCGGCTGGACCGCTAAATTTTGTTCTTGCTTTTGCTTATTTAATTTTAAAAATTCTTCGTATAGTTTTGAATGCGGCTGATCTCCATTTTCGAGCACCTCCGGTTCTTCGGGTGTCAACGCGGAAATTAAGATTGGCTTACCCGCCGAAGTCGCAGTACATAATTTATGTGCTCGATTTTCGGCGGGTTTTCCAAATTTTTCTGATTTTAAATCAGTTGAGATATTTTGATTTGCAAAAAAACTTTTCGGAAGAGAAATAACGATACTTTGCTTTTGTAAATATTCATCGAGCGCTGATTTTGCAACAAACCAATTACGGCCTATTTTCTTGGCAACAATTTTTCCTCGTCGCGCGAGAAGACTCAAATATTCTTGAGAATAAGAACACAATTTCGATGCTTCAAGCATCGAAATGTAATGGTCTTTTTGGGTCGTATTTTTTGTATCCGGAATTAAGTCTGTCATGTGTCTAAGTCCCCTCGAAAATTTGATCAAAATCTGCTAGGATGATAAAAGTCCGATGCGTTGTTATCCCCGTAATAACGTTGGACTGTGCATTCCCCGAAGTCCCGGCTTTCGCCGGGACTTCGGCGTTTTACTAAGCTCCTTTTTTAACCTTATCCGATACCGTATCGGATAAATTGTTTAAGCAGGTATTATCTACCCAAATTCCCGTCATCCGATATTAAGAGATTTTAACATGGCAAAGTAAAAAAAGGTGGATAAGCCAGACCCGTAAAAAACCGTGATTTCCCTTGCTCTTGTCCAGTTTTTCTAGATTGAATCAAAGTTATCCATTTATTATCAACATTGACGTCTCCTTCACTAAAGTTGTATAATTAGTGCTAAAGTACTGTAAACATTGATAGTTAATCCTTGATACTCTATAGAACTAAATCACCCAACCCTCATTTAAGGCTTTACTAACTTAGCACCAAATTTCTTCACTAATGTTTTGTTGAAAATTCTATGCCAAAAAGATTTCTCACCGTAAAAGAGGTCGCCAGATTATTTGGGGTAACGACCTTGACGGTTCGCAACTGGGACGTAAAAGGTAAACTCGTCGCCTACCGTAACCCTATGAATAACTATCGGCTCTACAAAGTAGAAGACGTCGAAGTGCTTCTCCGGCAGATAGAACAATCAAAAGAAAAAACTAGAAAACTTAAGGTTGATATTTATTGAGAAAACTCCGACGCGCAGGCGGTCGGAGTCCCGACTACAACGTCGGGATTAAAAGTAGATATTTTCTAGAAAATAAAAACACCACTTGATTAGAGTGGTGTTTTTATTTCAGATTTATTTCTCCAATAACCGGAAATATGCTAAATCCATTCGGATCTCTTTGTTGTCTCGTAATTTCATATTTTGTTACTTCCATTTTTACTTCCAAAAAATTCTCTAAAACAATCTTAAAAGCTTCAGCGACTTCTTCTCTTTTTACTTTTAGGATCGAGATGTGAGGCTCATACGGATACTTAGACGCGGTACCAAGTTCAGAAGTAATATTTCTTGTTACATCTATGGCACGAGAATTTAAATCAAAAAGAATTTGTTTCGATTGAGTATCCAAGTTTAGAAAGATATAGCTATTAAGAGATTCTGACGGCGAATCCGATATAGAGTCTGCTATCGAGAAATAATTAAACTCTAATTTCCAGATTGATTCATTTTGGAATTCATCTACTAAAGCTCCAACAAATTCATCTGATTTAGAGAGTTCCAGATGTTTTTGATGAATTGATAAATGAGGTGACGGATCGTAATTTCTTTGCTCCGAAAATCTTGCTCTTAACTTTTGCTGAATGAGTTTTATTCTTTGTGATACTTCCCTATCGAGCACCACATTAAATGCGTAAGAAAGTTCTTCTGCCATAAGTTGATTGCATTAGCGGGGGTACTAGGGATCGAACCTAGATCGACGGTTTTGGAGACCGTTGTCCTACCGTTGAACGATACCCCCAAATCTAACTTTCTCATTATGCCACAAGAACAGAAAAATCGGAAGATTCTTCCGATTTTTCCTTCTAGCATTTACCCCGTTATTTTCGCTTCCTTATGGACTGTGTGCTTCGTGCAAAACTTGCAGAATTTCTTATACTCCAGCTTGCGCTCAACCTTCTTCTTATTCTTAGTGGTATAATAGTTCGCTTGCTTACAGATCTGACATTTCATTCTTAATAAATTATCCTGTGGCATAGTGTTTAAATTAGCCTTGCTATGATAACACGGGTATTAGTTTCTGACAACTGGAGCCGTTGGTCGGATTTGAACCGACGACCTACTCCTTACCATGGAGTTGCTCTACCAGCTGAGCTACAACGGCATTAACTGGTTTACCAAACTTTATGAGATTCAGCTTCTTTTCTCTCCGCCAACCCTTTATCTGTCGTTCGCGTTGCGCAGCCTCCGATTTTGTTTTGAATGATTCAGTATACAAAATCTTAAGAACTTTTCTTTGCGCTGTATGCCTGCTTCCACTGCCTTGTCGATGACGCTCCAATCTTTCATTAACATCTCTAGTGATACCAGTATAAATTGTACTATCACTACACAGTAAAAGATAAACATAAAACATATGCGATATGCCCTTCGATATACTCAGGGCACTTCGCAATCTCAGTTTACACTGAGCTTGTCGAAGTGTGGGGGCGGCAGGATTCGAACCTGCGTAGGCCGATGGCCGCGAGATTTACAGTCTCGTGTAATTGACCGCTCTACCACACCCCCATTTTACCACAGAGCCGTCCCCGGGACTTGAACCCGGAGCCTACGGTTTACAAAACCGTTGCTCTACCGTTGAGCTAGGACGGCATTACGCTGTGAAAGGCTTTCTTATTATACGCGATTTGTCCTAAAAGTGAAGGATTAAAATCCCACTTCGGCTTCATGTAATTTACGAGATACAAATGAGAGGCGTTCCTTCAGCTTATCATTTTTCGAATCAAGATTAACGGCGGCTTCAAAAGATTCCTTAGCGTCCCGGAGATTACCCATTTTCACATATATCTCGCCGAGAGTGGCGTAGAGAATTGCATTCTTGGGATGATGAGCAATCTCGATAATATACCTCTGCTCTTCCGCTTTGAGCGCGGCCGTGTCGGCTCCTATTTTTCGAGGACGAACTTCGATATTCGAATTTACTGCCGAAAACTCCGATTCAGATGTGAGCGGTTCGGTATCTGCGGGCGCTTGAGCTTTTTCGTTCTTGCGGCTCGCGTTTCGCAGTTCCGCGATTAAATCACTCGAAGCGCGATCAATGCGCGAGAAGAATAATCGAATTTTGCGGACTAATTTTTCCATTTCCCTCAAGAAAATCGCCACATATTCTTCCAAGTGAATCTTACCGATCTGGGCAAAAAATTCCGGAAAAAAATCATGAAAAATAGTAGGACCGAACTCATGAGATTCGGGAGTAAGCTTTTTAAGATACGGTAATTTTCGGAAAACGATGATTCCAATACCGATGAATGAGATGCCGATAAGCGCGAGTGAAATAAAGATATACACGATAAAACCTAGAGTTCGAAAATGGTAAATTTGCCGATGCGAATATTTTCTCCCAATTTCGCAATCGCCCCATTAACGACATCTTTTATAGTGATGGCCGGGTCCTTAATAAATGCTTGGGATAAAAGCTCTGCTTCATCTGTCGGCCGCATGGCTACGACATGCATGGCTATATCGTGCGCCATGGCTCGAAATTCGCTGTTGCGCGCTACGAAATCGGTTTCACAAAGGAGTTCCACAAGCGCGCCGATTTTCTTCGTGCTGTGAATATAGGAATCAATGATCCCCTCTCCCATTTCTCGGCTGGACTTTTTGGCGGCCATAGATGCGCCGTAGGATTTAAGAACTTCAACAGCTTTTGCCGCATCGCCTCCGGCTTCATCGAGCGCTTTTTTAATCTGGGCGAAAGAGAGGCCTGTTGCCTCTCGCAAGGTTTTTATTTTTTCAATTTCATTCATCCTTACACTTGATTCTTTAATGCGTCCGCGATCGCGTTCAGAATGAGATCGACGGACATTTTCGAGCGGTCATTGGCAGGAATGGCGTATTGAACCGTCTTGGGGTCTGCATCGGTATTCACAATACCGGCAAGCGTGATACCCATCTTGCGGGCTTCGGCTACCGGAAGCTTGCCTTCCTTTACGGAAGAAACAAACACCACATCAGGCATGCGAGTCAGTTTTTTCAAACCGTCATAATGGAATGCCATCTTTACCATCTCCTTGTCGAACATCGTGCGTTCCTTCTTGGTATACTTTTCGAGTTCGCCCGCCGTCTTGGCGCGCTCCATTTCTTCGAGTTTCTTTACGCGGCTATTGATGACTTTGAAATTGGTAAGCGTACCGCCGATCCATCGATCCAGGACATACGGCATATTGAGAGCATCGGCGAGCATCTTTGTCGCTTCGCGAGATTGGGTGGTGGGAGCGACGAAAAGGATGAGTTTCCCCTCCGCAATTGTTTCCTTCAAAAATTCAGTCATCCCCTTCAGCTTTTCTTGCGTTAAGAGAAGATCAATAATGCAAATGCCGTCTCGGACGGTGAAAACGTACTTCTGCATCGCGGGATTAAACACCGTCTTGCGGCGTCCAAAGTGCATCCCGGCCTTTAGCATGTTTTCGTAAGGAATGAGAATATCTTGTACTTGTTCCATAACAGTTGATAATAATAGCCTACCGGCCAGGAAAAGTCAAACAATAACTGGACAATGATAAAATTGTCTGCTATCCTACAATACGCAATGAAAGATGCTATCCATCCAAAATATTTCCCTAACGCTAAGGCGCATTGCGCCTGTGGCAACAAATGGACGACTGGCTCTGTAAAAGAAGAGCTTAGTGTGGCTATTTGTTCAAACTGTCATCCTTTCTATACGGGCAAAGAAAAGCTCTTGGATACCGCCGGAAGAGTTGAAAAATTCAAGAAGCGCCTTCAAAAATCAGCTGAAAAAGGCACTGCGAAGCCTAAGGCTAAGCGAACTAAGAAGCAATAATCTATAAAAGCCTCTCTTCTGGGGCTTTTACCTATCTCTATGTCGCAGGAATACGATTGGAAACAGTGGCAACAGAATCAAAAGGAAGAGAAAGCCAGTACACCCAATGGCGAGGCGATCGTTGAAATCAGGGCGGGAGCCGGAGGTCAGGAAGCGGCGCTCTTTGCCGGAGAGCTTTTTGATATGTATAAAAACTACGCCGCTATCACCGGCTGGAAAGTTCAGGTACTGGATATGAGCGAAACGAACATCGGCGGCTTGAAGGCTGTTACGTTTGAGATTCGGGGAAATGCCGTATACGGCAAGATGCGCTACGAATCAGGCGTTCACCGCGTCCAGCGAGTTCCCAAAACAGAAAAGGGTGGCCGCGTCCATACATCTACCGCCACCGTCGCCGTATTGAAAAAAGCTACCGAAAGCGAACTCGTCATCCGCCCCGATGAGCTGGAAATCAGTTTTTCCCGCGCTGGCGGTCCGGGCGGCCAAAACGTCAATAAAGTCGAAACGGCCGTTCGCTTGCTCCACAAGCCTTCTGGCATCGTCGTTTCCTGCCGCCAAGAGCGAAGCCAATCCGGCAATCGCGACAAAGCCCTGGAAATCCTCCGCTCCAAACTGCTGGAAATTAAGATTCTCGAAGAAGCCGGCAACATCACCGAAGAGCGCCGAAAACATGTTGGCACCGGTGACCGAAGCGAGAAAATCCGCACCTATAACTTTCCTCAAGATCGCATCACCGACCACCGCATTAAGAAAAGCTGGGGCAACATCGAAAAGATCATGAAAGGCAATCTCGATCCCGTCTTCGAAGCCTTCGAAAAGACTGCAACATAATACTAAAACTAAATCGACAGATCGTCGCTTAGGAGTGTTTTTCGGAATCACGACTGCCTACGTATTCAGAAATTCGCTCGTCTCGCCTGCCTGCCGACAGGCAGGCTTAACGCAAATCATCCGAACTCGCTTCTGTCCCTTCGGGACATTCAACTCTAACAGCGGAGATTTGCTACTCGACTTCGCTCATTTCGAAAATACTACGCAAGTGATCCGAAAAGCACCCCTTCGCTCCTTGTGATGCGGAGTAATAGCTAACAAGTAAGTCCTTCGTTCTGAACTCCCTCCTGGTGACGCTATTAGCACTCCCCGAAGCTGAATGAAATGTTCTGGATGCTATGCTCTGGGTGTTGAGGCATGAAACAGGACCTGGAGCATAGCCAGAACATGAATGACCTGCCTGCGGGCAGGAGCGAGGTGGAGTAGCTTAGCGGAGACAGCCGGAAGTGAAGAATGAGAGGACGAACGGGTTGCCCAAGGCGCGATCCGCATTCCGAATCCGATGCTCGCCTCTATTTAGTCTTTTCTGCTTTTTCCGGTTTCTTTGATTTCTCCGCTTTATCCCCTTCAGCAGGAGTAGACGCGACAATTTCTCCTTCCCCTTCAACGATTTCCTCGTCGCCTTCTTTCTTTTCCAGTTCGATCTCTTCAACTGCCGAAACATCGGTTGTAGGTTCCGCGAGTTCAGCCTCGAGTTCTTCTTGAGATTTAGGCTCCTGAACCGTGGCAATAATTTCGTCAGGCTCGCCCATGAGCTTTATTTTGTCGCCAAGATTAATATCTTTCAAGTGGATCTGTTCGCCAAATACTTTTAATACCGAGATATCAATCGAGATTTCGGAAGGTAAGTCTTGAGGTAAAGCTTCTACTTCAAGTTCATTCACATTACGGACGAAAATACCGTTAAGCTCTTTGACTGCCGGAGCTTCACCTATAAATACCACCGGCACATTCGTCTTAATCTTTTCATCGAGGCGCACTTTATAAAAATCGGCGTGAATAACGTTGTCCTTCAGAGGATTCCGGGCAACATCTTTGATAATGGTCGGATACGACTGCCCGCCTGCCTGCCCGGGCAGGTCAGCCACATTTAAATAAACAAGCGTTGATTCCCCTGCTAATTTCAACACTTTATCGAAATCTTTAATGGGAATCTGCAAGGCGATTGATGCCTGGCCTTTACCATACAAAACAGCCGGCACAAAACCGGCGCGACGAACCTGCTTTACCTTTCGGCCCGTGATATCCCGCTTCTGGGCCTGGAGTTCAATTTTTTGATGCGCCTTAGAAGCCATGGTGACGGTTTGCATTACGGGGATAAACAACAACGTAGCCCGCATATAGTAACATACCGCAGGCCGATAAAGCAAGGTATCCGCTCAACTAAGATAATTTATTCCCCCCGTATGCGCGTCCTCACAAGATTAACTAAATCTTGCTCGTCATGGTAAATACCATGACGAGAGAATACGAGAATTTTGAAGCAATCTTCTCTAACGAGCTGAAAAATAACTCTGTATCCTTTTGACTTGCCGAAATTCTCACGCACCGGAACAACTCTTCCCTTAAATACTTTTGTATTTCCAAATCCAAGAAAGGAATTGATGCCCGGTGTTTCCTTGGGTCCTTTTAAGCGAAAAAGGCGTTCCCACGCCTCCAAAGATTCTTCCGGTGCCGAAAAACGCTTTAAACTTTTGAAATCATTTTCAATGGCATCATGACGCTGTATCTCCATGCTTTCACATCAGATATTCGCCATTTCACCGTATTTGTTCCGATAGTATACAAGATTGTAATCAATAACCTCATCTGGCTTTGTGGCAATCCAGGGCGCCTCGCCATGACTGGCTTCTTTCATCTCACTGCCGGAGAATCTTTCCCACTTATCAGCGATTTTCTCCATCATCAAAAGCTCCTCTTTACTGAAGAGGGTTAAATTGAATTGGTCAATGGTCTCAATATGTTCCTGATCGTTCAAACCAGAAGACATTTTTCTCTTGGAAACAGTTATCTCCTTTCCTGTCATTGCTTTCAAAATTTTCTGGGCGTGTTCCGGCACTGGTCCCATTTCCCACCGTAGATATCGGTCTCCGGTTACAGAACTTCCGTATTTCTCAAAAAAATCAAAATCCAGGAAGTACAGAAGCTTCATTAATTTCACCTTGCCTAAGGTGCCATTTTGTATCTTATTCGCGAAGAACAGGATAACATTTTTATATTTTTTTAGATTGATTTTAGCCACTTTTGTTTGTTTTTTGGGCATCTTACTATCCATTATACCATAGATGTACCATGCGACCATGCCACAAGTCAAAATGAGTGAGTCCTACGTTCTGAACTCCCTTCCCTGGCCGGGCAGGCTGGTGACACTGTTAGCACTCCCCTCCCCGAAGGGAGCTAAGGCGCGAACTGCATTCCGAATCCGATGCGAGCGACTCTTTAGCTCTCGTCTGCGGGGGGAAGCGTATTTCCTTTTCGGGATCGAGACAGGAACCAAAAGAGAAGAATTACTCCTAATGCAAGAATAATAATAATCCAGCTTTGACCCGATAAACCAAAGAGAAATGCTTGGGCCTCGCCTGATCCATTTTCGTCACCGGCCAAACTGCCGCTTACGGTAACGCTGGGAGATGCCGAAACAACAGCCCCAGAAATGCCAGGCACCGGCGTGGCTGAACTTACAGCCGCCTTACGCACCGTTACCACTGATTGGTTTGCTCCGGTATACGCATTCGCGCTGTCTTTATCCAACAAGAGTGTTCCGTTTCCGCCGCTTACCGTAGCGGTACCGATGGCCTTTGCCCGAAATGTAATCGTGCCGAGCACTCTATTGGCGGTTAAGCCGCCGGGCAATCCAGCTGATTTAATGAGCACGCCACCCGCGTTATCCACGGTGTCATAGCCCGGTTGCGCCAGCGCCAGCCAGCCATTACCAAAGTTGAATCCACGAACTTCCAGCAAATTCGCGGGAAAACGGATATCTGCTTTGGCGGTGTAGATGGTAGCGCCGGATGGCACCACCGTAACGGCCACCGTAAACGTCTGACCGGGCACTACCGTTTTAGACACCGGCGATAGCCAAAGACTGGCCCCGACGGCTTGAGACTGCGTCGGTAAAATAGTTGTCCCCAAGACCAGCACCAGACCAATCAAGAATAATTTTTTCATGTTTATTGTGTTTATTATTATGACCAGGCTACGATCAGAGCGTTAAAGTCGAGAATATCAACCTTACCGTCTCCGTTTAAGTCGGCATCATTGTTGCTTGGGGTTCCCCAGTTTACAAGCAGTACATTGAAGTCCAGAATATCAACCTTTCCATCTTTATTGATGTCGGCTGTCTTCGTAGTAGCGCCAGCTACGATCGGAGTTGGGCTCGGAGTAGAAGTTGGCGGAATTTCCCCGCCTCCCCCGCCTCCGCCTGACGGTGTCGCCGGTGCGGTCGCCGTAGAGATGACATAGGAGAAGCTTACGACGGGGCTTGCGAAGGAGCCGTAGCACGCGATTGCGCGCAAGAGGCCAGAGCCGTCAATTGTTACGGGGTTCAAGGTCGCGCCCGAGGAGCATGTGAGCGCGCTGTCGAGGTCGGTCGTGTTGAGAAAGTAATGAATCGAGCTAGAACCCGACGCGGACAGAGTAACGCTTTGCGTACCCGTATAGGTACCCCCTGTGGGTAATGCCGTCGGCGCGACAATCACCGTGCCCTCAACGTCCGTCTGGACGCCGGTTCTGAGCGTGCCGTCAAATGTCGATGCATACGCTGGAACAACAAGTGCAAGCGCGAGAGCGAGAGTGAGTGTCGTGAATAGTTGTAATTTCATACGTTGATATGATTAATGCTAATCGATCTCCGACCGCACGCCGTAGCCCGCAGAATACGCGCCGCCCGCCGTACCGACCGGCACCCTCACCTCAACCCTTACATCAATCTGTCTGCCCGCTATATCGGCTTTAAGATCAGTCGCAAGAGTCATGTCATCGCTGTACACGTTCGCGCCCGCAATGACTATGGCCGAGGCCGCATCGAATGCATCGTCCGACTGTGCCGAGTAGAAGCGGATGTTGTTAGTCGCAGGAATACTGCCCAAGCTATTCACGAAGTCAGTGAATCTCATCGCGAAGAGGGTCTCATCCGTCGGGACCGTAACACGGAATATCCACGCCCAGCCGCTCTCGAAGGTATCATTTGCTATGGCAAACCCCGTTGAACCGTTCGCGTTTGCAACCATGCCGATGCCAGTCACCACCAGAGTTCCATTTCCTTGTACCTCCGGGTCCGCATTCACTTGATATGACACTGTGATATTCGCAGTATGCCCCGTCGAGGAAGTTACAACCACATTATACGTGTGCGCTCCGAGGGTAACTGTCTGTGCTTGTGTTGCCGCGGTGATTGTTGCGGCAGGAGCCACGCTCGTACCATTGACGGTAACGCTTGCGGCATTTGTCGTGTCAAACTGCAATCCTGAAGCAAATCTTGTTGTTGCCTCGGTGACTGTGTACGCGGATACTATTGCTGTTCCGTTGAGAGCAACGGTTGGGATTACCGGCGTAACATCCGGCTCAACTACGATTACATACCTCTTCTCTTGCACTGCTGGGTTTAGAGCTGAATCTGAGACATCGTAAGTTACCACGTATATATCTGCGGTGTCTGTATCAACGGTGTCTCCGCCAACAATGATACTTCCCGTTATGTCCCCATTAATATTGTCATTTGCTGTTGCTCTCGGGTCTGTAAATGTGTCGCCAACAGTTAACGTCACAGGATTCATCCCAAGTAATGTGATAACTGGCGGAGTCACATCGGGAATTGTGACGCCGGTGAAGATGATCTGTCCGATCACGGTTTTCCCTCCGGCTGCTACTCCGACATTCACGGTTTCTGCTACAGAGTTCATAATATCTGCAGTGGCTACCCCACTATTGAAAGGTGGGAAGAAATTGCCTCCCACAATCGTGGCGCTACCGTCCGCGCTCAAAGAAACCAGGGCGGTTTCGTTCACGCGCGTGATATTTGCAGCATCTTTCGCAGTTACCGTCATGTTTGCAGAACCAGGCACTGTTACACTGCCTGGAACTCCTGGTGTTCCTGGATTAAGGAATAGCTCCAGATGATCGAGCGGGTCACTTGAACCGAATGTCGTGCATCCAGGGTTCGTGCACCACGGACTGTAATCGGCATTGTCACTTACCGCATTGCCAGTACCCAAAGTATTTTCAGGGGAATGATATGGACCAGTCGCATCGCCCCACCAGTTCGGAGAGGCATCGACAATAACTACATCCGCATGTAGACCATAGAGTGTGCTACCAGTGATTCGGTTCAATTCGATGGTTGCTCCATTAGGGCCCGAGACATCTACGCCTACTTGACTATTTGTCACCGTGTTACCAGTCACTATTACGCCAGCGCCCTGTTGGTACAATAAGATGCTAGTTGATGTATCACAATTGTTATAGAATGTAGCTTTATTCGGTGCATTAGAGCCATCACCTGCGCATGCACCCGCGCCGCCAGTGTAGATATGTCCTGTTACTTGATTGTTTGTAATACTCCCAGTCGCACCACGACTTATCTGGATGCCATTCTCTGCAATAGTAGGCGTAGCTCCGATACCATTTACCGTGTTGCCAGAAATGGTCGCACTAGAACCAGCGTTGTCCACCACAATACCGCCTTTTTGATGCCCCATAATAATATTGTGGGTGATCGTTGCGGTACCAGTCGTACTGAATGCATTCCTGCCCACAAAGATTCCTACCCCATTCTGGCATCCACTAAAAGGTTCATCTCTAATGTTGAGGATGGTATTGTTGTGGATATTGGCATTCGCTCCGTCACGGACAAAGATGCCAGTGTGAATACTACCGCATCCGCTTGGCCCCGGGCCAGCAATCGTGAATCCAGAAAGCTCAAGATCAACACCTGCACCAGTGACTGTGACGATATTCTTGAATCCATTCGCATCCCCCGCGAGCACCGCCGGAGCTTGGATAGTTGTTGTTAATGATGAAGCCCCCACAACCGTAAGGTCCTTATTTATAACAAGTTGTTCTGTATATGTTCCCGCCGCTACATTGACCGTACTGCCAAGAGCTAGTAGAACGCCGTCTTGAATCTTAGCCCCGGGATTCACGTTGACCACTGGGGCTCCAACACTTGTTGATCCGGAGACAGTAGTGTTTGTGAGAGTAAAGCTCAAAGCTGTCGCCACCCCGCTAACCCCGGTGAGAGTCAAATCCTTTCCATCGATAACTACGGCTTCAGGGTAATCGTCCGAGTCGATACTGATCGTGTCGCCACTTGTTGCGGCATTTACGGCTGCCTGAATGGTCGCGAAATCTTTGCCAGCACCAACTGTCAGATTATTATCGAGATTGATAACAAATGAGACATTGGCACTTGCCGAATTTCCGGCGGCATCTGTCGCGGTTACTTCCAGCACCCGACGCCCATCGGTTAGGCTACCAATATTAGCGCCAGCACAAACAATGGGGGTAGAAACTCCGGCATCAATCGTATAAGCACAAGTACCTGGGTTGGTATCAGTAACCACAAATACCCCGTTCACATTGTTGACCGTTGTGACGCTATCCACCGCTGGGGTAGTAATAGAGACGGACGGATTGGTCTTGTCAAAAGTCACACTGGAACCATCAGTCACTGCGGTAACCTGTACGCCCGGATTAAGGGCGAGGGAGGAGTCATTAAAGTCAATCGTGAATGTAACTGGGCCTTCGGTATCCGAACCAGTCATCACACGACTTAAAGATCAAGCATTTCCTACATTCGCAACACCAGTTGCCGGACTGCCAGCAATAATGACAGATGGTGTCATAATGGCTTCACTACTAGTAAAGAAAACGGTTATAGTATTGCCAACTTTGGCAAATGCTGTGTTGGCGTTGTTCGAATGGATATTGACTGCCAAGAGCGTAGGAGCAATGCCGTCGGTTGTGGTCCTAATTTGCGGAGACAGAGCTTGATTTCCCGTAGGATCTCTAAAGTTGTCTATGTTGGTGAATGTTACGCTTGGAGTTTCGCCGGTACCCATTGTATCTACCGTGAGTACCACACGCCCATCGTCCGCTATATGTTCTGCCGCCGCAGAAACGATATGCCCAGCAACGGTAAATTCATTGCCACTTCCATTGACTGTTGTGCCATCAATATCCTCGCTGAAAGTTGCTTCAATAGTTGTCGTGGTCTTTGTTTTAGCAGACAGAAACACCGAAGCCGCCGCATCCGTGGCGGGTACCGACACAGCCGCGAGAAGATTGCCCGGAGTCGCCAGATCGTGTCCACTTCCTGGTGTGTATACGAGCGTTTTTGCCCCCGTGCCTGGGACTTGGGGAAGAAAAAGTAGATCGAACCTATCGTCATTTGGAGTTCCAAAACTAATACCTGCTGCAGGTATACCTCCTATCGAAAAATTCACGCCTGAATTGAAAGAAAGCTCGATCACTGGCTCACTAAACACAACGGTTGCCCGATCAACATTCCCGTCTCCGTTGTCATCATGCGTCGTAACAGACAAAATCGTGGGAGGAGTATTGTCTATAGCAAACACTCCATCCGACATGTCATACGGGACAGAGGTGCCTGCTTTAAATATCTGAACTCTGTAATTCGAACCATTCGGAACGCTCGGAAGACCTACCCACGCGTATGGCGAAGCATCAAATGCAATGTTCGGAGCAATTACAACCGCTGAATGAAGCACATCATCAACGAGCGCGATATCTATAAGATCACCCGAGACACCTCCAGTGCTCGTCCATGTAACTGTTCCCGTACCACCTCCGAGCAATTCACTTCCGTTCGGTGATGTGACCTGTAGACTTACAATGGACGCCTGCGCATTTGGCACAAAAAAACCGCCGAAAAGCGCGAAGACGACCAGTACCGCCACCAACGACGAACCCCATTTCGTTGTATTACCCATTAAGATGACACGCTCCTGGGCTTATCCGGCGGCGTAACCGGCGCGCGGAATCCACCCCGAAGCTGGTTTAAGAGGACTTACTTCTTGTATCCTGTTTACGCTTATCAAAAAATACTGTCAATATTGACCCACCCAAATTTTATTGCATAAAAAACTTAGCCGACAAAATGAAACCGTATCTCTTGCCGTATTAAGCCATTTGATTTTTTGATCAAAAGCTCTACACTATTAAATATGAAGACATATGCTTTTATAGATGCCTCAAATCTCTTTTACGGTGGCGAGAAAAGTTTGGGCTGGAAAATAGACTATAAGAAGCTATTGGAATACCTGAAAGAGAAATACAGCGTTAGTCACGCTTTTTATTTTGGCGGCGTAGAAATACATAATTTTGAATATAATTATCAAAAGAATGAAACCATTCCACTCAATGAGCTTGAAAGACATCTTAGAACTTTAATTACTAATGAAGGGTCAAAACTGAATGAAGCGGAACTCTTGCTTATCGGTAGACATTTACAAAGGGTCCGCTTTTATCAGCGTCTTGATAGTTTCGGATATAAATTATATTTGAAGCCAGTTAAGCTTTACGACCAAGAAGACGGTACGACTAAGAGAAAGGCCAATTGTGATGTTGATATGGCTTTTCACCTTATGAAAGAGAAAGACAACTTTGATAAGGCAGTCGTTTTATCTGGAGATGGAGATTTTTTGCCAGTATTAAAATATCTCAAGGTTAATGGCAAAGAAATGGTTATATTGGGTAGGAGCGAGAGAACGGCTAAAGAAATTAAGCAATTTGCAGGAAGCAATTTTAAGGACTTTCAATATCTTAGAGAACGGCTCAAAATGGCCTAGAAAAAACGAGAAGCACCCATTTAGGATGCTTCTCACGTTTAGTATCTCCATACTAACAAACTGGCTTTTATTGTCAATATTGATCGGTAATGTACGAGCACATTACGGCTACAGCTACCTTCAGCTTACGAGGTTCAACCTCGTAAGAACCTGGGATGAAGATGAATAAACAAAAACAGTCACCATAAGCAGACACGGAGGTGGAGCCTCCCATTTGAAAATAATTACAAAGGAGTAAAATACGTTCTAGGAGGCGCCGATGAAAACCAGTGTCGACTGTGCTTGGTGTCTAGGCCTTGTCCCCATCACGAACAGGTGGTACTGTCGTGCCAAGTGCGCCCGATGTGCGGCGAGACACATTGTCATCCTGACCCACTACTGGGCGTACGGCGGGAGAATCCACCAGCACGATCACGGGTTGGCTACTGGACAAGCCGACTGGCGGGCTGGCTGGTTGGTTGACAAGAACTGATCTACCTACCAGCAGGCAGACAAGGAAAGGAGTGGCCATGATAGCGTTGGGACTGTCGGAACTCAAGCCAGGCGAAAAAGACGTTTGTACTTTCTGTGGTTTGTTCTTCCCCACGAGGAGGGACAAACAGGAGGCGGTTCTGAACCGCGACAAGTGGGCCCACGCGGCCTGCTCAACCAAGGACATGTTGAAGCGACCCGCCAACGCGTGAAAGGGCAGGGCCGCACCGGGGGGAGACTCGTTCTCCCCCTTCTTTTGATTCAACTTTGCAAAAACAAAGTTGAATCAGGCAGATTTGTAGCCGAAAGGCTTGGGCAAATTTGAGTTACATTAATCTACCCATGAGCCCTCGGCTCCGTACTCGAAGAGTTGCTACGGATATAGTTTTCTATTTCTTTAATCACATGTTCTCGCGTGGTTGGCCTACTTCCAGCAACATATCTGGCAAATTTGTATAGAGACTGATTGGATACATGGATAGTAAATCTATTTGTCGCTAAGAATACGAGCAGTGTAGTGACCGCGATCCGTTTATTGCCATTCTGAAATGGATGATTCTTTATCATTAAATAGAAAAGGACTGCCCCTTTTCGGAAAAGTCCTTTATTGAGAAATTTTCCCTCGTATTTTTGGAATGGGGTTATGAGACAACTTTCCAATGTTTGTGGGAAGCGAGTATCAAACGATGGAATTGGTTCATCCCACTCCATCAAATACTTTGCTAATTGAAAGGCAATAAATTCTACGTCTGCGAGTTTGAGGCGTATCGGCCTCATTCTTTACCAAGTCGCCGTAGTACCTCCCCATACTCGGCAACGACCTTATCTACTCCCGCCTTCAACTCGCGGCGTCTCTGTTTGCTCAATACTTTTCCAGAAGCTTCGAGAATATCTTTACGTGCAATCAAATAATTCCGACCGAATTTCTCGGCTTTTATTTTCCCTCCTTTGATCTTTTGAAATACTGCCACCCGGCTAACCCCTAAAATTCGGGCTGTTTCCGCGGTTGTAAGATAATCGGCTCGTTTCATATAATTAGCTTATTACGTTGTTATTCTGAAACTTAACATATGTTAAGTTTCAATTCAATGGTCCTCTGCCGAGATTATCATCTGCTAACATAAACATCCTCGTCTTTTCCGCAACCAGCTTTTTTACCTCCGCGGCCGCGGGGGCGAGATACTTGTAGGGGGTGGTTTCAGGGGTTGTTTGTCCAGTTCCCGGTCCAGCTCTTCGGCATACGCTACGCATAGCCGTTTACTTTCCGCTCGCCTCTGCCCAGATGATGAAGGTGAATACCTTGTTGCCACCTCCCAAGTCGCGCTCAAAGAGCGAATTGCGGCCATCGGCGGAACGGCGAACTTCGCGGCCCCATGAGCCGGGTTCAGAAAGATCGAGTTCGAGTGCTGCTCCTTTTTGGATGGCCTGTCCGATAGTGGTCGTCGAATCCAGGTGCGCGTATATCTCCTCTAGCATGTCGTAGTCATGCTGGTTTGGGTGCTGGTTTGGTGTGGGGTCGCTGGTGTAGTCCATACAGGTGCCCAGTGGAGGGTTGTTGAAGTCCTCGTCTTGGTGGTCTAGGCCGAATCCGTGCGCGATTTCCTGACACATCACCAGGTTCCGCCAAGCGGGTGTGTTGTAGGTCAACGTATTAAAGTATGTGTCGTTGAGCTTCGCCGTTGCCTGCGTGATGTGGGTGTCGCTGATCCAAATAGATGCGAGTCCCAGCCATCCGTTATTGCCGTACTTGCTGTTGCAGACCTCGATTCGGCCCGCTTTAGGGCGGCAGTTCCTGGGATTAGTGCCTCCCGAGACGATGGCCGTGTCAAGCACGCTTGACAGTGACCAGTCGGACGATGCCAGCGTCAGTGAGGCGTCCCACGCCGAGGAAACATTATCGCCGAGCTTTAGCGTGAACGGATTGGCCGTGCGCGCCCAGTGGTAGCCTCCCCATGAATGGGTTGCGTACGCTACTGTCGCAAATCCCGCTACTGCCAGAACCACTGCCAACATGAGAAATCGATTTTTCATATGAGTGAAAAGGTTAGATGATTAATTTGATAATTATACGGCACGCCCCGCATAAAGCAAGAGATTCTATCTCGTTACAAATTTACGAGGTTCGACCTCATAAGAACAACTTCATTAAGAACACGAAAACCAAATAGTTGGTTAGGAGATGGGCCTTGCATTTTTACGCGAAATGTGGTATTCTGCGACTCAGTCAGGGGATCAGGTAATTCTACCTGGTTCTCCCGCAATTTTGGAGGAAGAAGATGAAGCGGATGCTTCTCGTCGTCGTATTCGTCATCGCGGCAATCGCCTGCGGTATGGACCAGTTTGTCCCGACAGCCGCCACGCCGCCGACTTCACCGGCCGTTTCGACCGATACCTCGGCCAAGGTCCACGCCTCGGGAAGCATGGACCAGTACGGGTACAATTACACGGCCCGCATCTTCGTGGGCCCCGAGGACGGCGCCGACCGGAACCTGGACGGCACGTACTGGGGCGACTCGACCTATGCCAAGGACCATCTCGTCATGAAGTGGTCCAGGGGCTGGGACGACGCTCGCTTCCACGGCGCACCCTGGTCCAACGAGGCGTACCTGGACAATGAGTACAACGGCCGAGTGCCGGGCGGGTCAGGTGAGACCGCCCACTACAAGATCATCTGGGTCGGGCCGGAGCTTTCGGCCAGTCCGGACTGGCGTGATGGCGGTTACGCCATCTGGGGACAGTTCGAGGTCATCATGTCCCAGGGAACCGCCGGCGGCCAGCACTGGTGGGAGGCACGCGCCGTTCCGAACGGCTACGGCAGCTGACGACGTTCGCACCCGCGGGAGGGCTCGCTTGCTCTCCCGCGGTATTTTATTTAAAAATCTTCCAAATTTACGAGGTTCAACCTCATAAGACCTCACTCTTTCAATATCCGTTCTTTGGATTATACGTCTTATGAGGAAAAAACAAAACTACCCTTGCCGGAGCAGGGGTAGTGATCATATTGTCTTCATCTTACTCTCCTGTAGAGCTTGTCAAGTGTCGACAACCTCTCGCTCATTTAATAAACACTCTCGTCTTTTCCGCAACAAGCTTCTTCACTTCCTCTGCCGCGGCGGCAAGATATTTGTAGGGAGTGGTTTCCAGCGGTTCCTTGTCCAGTTCCCGATCCAGTTCCTTGGCATACGCCACGCGGAGCTCCGTATTGAAATGCACATTCGCCACGCCCGCCTGAATTGCGGCGGAAACTTCCGCGTCGGCAAGGCCGGATGCGCCGTGAAGCACGATTGGTACGTCTGGAACCATTGCAACGATCTTTTTGAAATGCTCAATGTCCAGGTGTTCTTCCTGCTCGGTCACGATGCCGTGAATGTTGCCGAAAACCACCGCCAGGCGATCCACGCCGGTCCGATCAACAAAATCTTTCGCTTCCTCCGGCTTGGTGTAATCAGCGGAACTAATTTCCACCTTCTGCTGGATTTCGGAAGAACCGCGCAAATAGCCTAATTCGCCTTCCACATCAGCTTTGCCGCCTGCGTAGTCTTTTACTTGTTTTACGAGAGCAATATTCTCTTCATAACCCAATTTTGAGCCATCAATAAGGACAGTATCATAGCCCGCGTCTATCGCCTGCCGGCATTTTTCAAAACTTTTGAAATGGTCGGCGTTCAGAAACACCGGAAACTGCAATTCGTCGCGTGTTGCCTTCACCAGCGCGGCCGCTTCGGTCATACCAAGAAATTCAGCTTCTCCTTCGGAGGTGCCAACCATCACGGCCGGCGCGCCGGCTTCCTTAGCGCCTTCCACTATCGCCCGCAAAACATCAGCCGTCGCAAAATTAAAATGCCCGATGGCATAGTGCTTTTGCAAAGCTTCATTTAAGTAGTCACCTAATACCATAGATAGTGAGAGTATTTTTTTGAGAGAGCCTCTCGTAGCCGAACTCGCATGGTAGTAGAGCGAGGCGAGGGCGAGCGCAAAAATCTCGCTGGGATTTTTGACGCGTGCTCTCGAGAAAGAATACTCGAAATAGCTTACAATTTTATGAATCCATCAATAATGTGCTCTTCGACGAGCCGGTCCATCTGTTCGCGGCCGAGGTATTCGAAAAAAATCTTGTTCCACATCGCTTCCTCCTGATGATAGAGATATTTAATCTCCCCTTTCTTCACCAGGGACATAATCAGGTCTATGAGGGCAAAACTTACCAGAACTTCCTGGCCTTTGCTGTTTTTGAAAAAATCCCCCGCAAAATCCAAGCCGGTCCAATAGCCAAGATTTACCCCATTACCGTCCTGCGCCAACATCCGAGATAGTCGTCCAAGGTCTTCTTCCGCTTTGAACCAATGCTGGGCCTCCGGATTTACGTGCGGCTCGCGGAGGCGAAAATCATTTTCATCATCTTTAGCCAGATATCGCTGTACGACCCGCCAGGTCATATTCGGCGCTGGCGGCGTCTGGGCTGACGATACATCGCCGCGGAGCAAGGAATTGAGCTTGGTTGTGAAATCCGGCTGGCTCATGAACTTGCGGATCAGGCCGGCATAGAACGGCACCTCGTGGAGATAGTGCAAAATAAGCGTAAACATGCGCATCGTCTCTCCGGGCGTATCAATGGTGAGCGGGATGACGAAAATTACGCCGTATTCTTTGAGGTGACTGATGTTATGATATTTCTTTTCCAGGAATTTCTCGGCGACGCCCAGCCATTTTTGATCGAGGATTTTCAGCTCGACATCGCGCTCTTCGAAATCATTAGGCGTAAGGCTGTTGTACGCTTCGTCGAAGAAGGTGTGCATCCACTTGGTGTCCTGGGTAAAGCGCAATGCGCCGACCACCGAGGAAAACCCTTCTTTTTCGATTAATTCAGCAACTGTCGCGCACCCAAAGTGCGCCAAGAGCGATTCTGGACGATATTTCTCCAAAAGTTCGGCTACTTTTTCCCGCTTAATGAAAAGCCCGCGCGGCGGAGTAAATACTTTAAACGCGACCTCGCATAGCTTGCCGCAGGCAACTGACATCTTAGAAAGGTCGGGTTTGTCGAGCAGTTCAAAAAGCTCTTTATCGAGATGGATGAGGCGATTTATCAGAGCGCTGTATACCGTCTCGGCGCTGTCGCCGCGCGTAAGACCAAGTTCCGAGAGTGTCCGATCAACCAGGATATTATTTTCCTGCGCAATCGCTTCCAGCACGCCCGTCTGGCCGCTGACCGCACTCATTTTCTGATCAAGGTGAGCAACAACCTCTGTTGATGTTCGCAGGATCCTGGCAAGTTTCTGATGGGCTTCATTCATGATAATTCTTATTCTAAACAAAATCGGGAAAACAGACAAATTATCCACAACTATTTGACTTTACATGCGGGTATGGTATACTTCTTTTATGGGCGACGGGTGTCAGTAGTCGCGGGCAGTCCACCTAAACCTAAACCCTTTTTTGTTGAACCGGGTAGGAGGAAGGTGATGGACTCCTGACCCCGCCGCTCATTCTTCAGTGCTACACGCACGGAAAGGTGGTGATTCACGTCATGCGTTCTCCCCCCGCCATCTGCACGGGCAAGAGGGCGGCCGATTTCTTGACCACGAACATCGCCGACCACGGCGTCGAGATCGCCTCGTAGCAGGGCGGGGCAAGTGCCCCGCCACAGCAGGCAAACCTGACGATCAGGAAAGGAGGTGCTCCATGCGGAAGGGCTTGCCCTTCCGACAGGCGCCTGAGTAGCGGTGCCCCGGACGAAGTGGGGGCCTGGGCCATGCCCGTTGCGTGGACCCAGGCCTTTTTTTTTGTCAATTTAGAGGCTTGTTGCGGTCACTTTTACTAAAGGCCAGGAGCCCCAGTCGTCTTGCTTGAGAATCCCCGCTTTTGCGCCGTACCGCGAAACAACCGAAGAAGAGTTCGCCGTGGCAAATTGAATCGCTTTTGGGATATCGCCGGAGCGGATATACTCGGCGATAAAACCGGAGACAAAGGCATCCCCGGCGCCAGTGCGCTCCACTACCGGCGAATTCGGCACACCGGCCCGATAGATATGCTGGCCGTCGGAGACGACTACGCCCTCGGGACCTTTGGTCATTACAAAGATGCCGCCGATGGCATTGTCCATAAACTGAAATATCTTTGCCTCATTTTTATAATCAATGCCGGTAAGCCCCGCGGCTTCTTCTTGATTCATACTGACGATGGAAAAATGCTTCAGGAGCGGTTGCCACTTTTCCCAGCCATGTATAAGTTCTTTGCTTCCGGGATTAGTGGCCAGTTTTACTTTATTAGCCACGGCCCAGCGCACTGATTTTTCGAGAAGATCATAATGGCCGCCCAGACTATCCAGAAAAAGCCATTTCGTCTGGAGTTTATCAACCTGTCCGGTCAGGAATGAAACCCGCTCCGCATCGAAATGCTGGCCCTCGCCTTTATATGAAAGAATTGTCCGTTCCCCGCCGGCGTGCACGAGAATCGTGGAATAGGCGGTGTGATCATCTTTGTGGAATAAAAAATATTGAGTATCAATGCCTTCCTGCTTAAGCTCGTCCACTACCGCGTGGCCGTTGGCATCATCGCCCACCACGCCGACACAAGCCGTTTTTAATCCTTGCCGGGCGAACGTCGTAGCGGCATTAGTGCCCCCGCCGCCGGTTGTTGTAACGATCTTTTTTATTTCAATCTTTGAGCCCAAGCCAAAACACATCGCTTCTCCCGTCGGAAACTGATCAGATTTTACGGATTTAAAATCATCGGCGCCGAGAAATACGTCTCGCGTCGCCGAACCAAGTGAAATGATGTCATACATAATGTGGACAAACACAGTTGTTCCTTGAAGGAGACTCCCGCAGTGAGCATGCACGGTCAAGATGCGAAACGAGGGCGAGCACGAATTTCTCGCTGGGAAATTCGATGCGTACTCCTGAAAGGAATTACTGTGTTTGTAAATTCTTAATCGTTTTAGAAATGTCTTGGCTATTCATTATATAACTTCCGACAACAAGAATCGAAGCGCCGGCAGTACAAACTTGCGGCGCTGTTTCAGGCGTAATGCCGCCATCCACGGCAATGGCCATGTGCGGATACATGCCCCGAAACTGCTCAATTTTTCCGATAACTTCCGGGACAAATGGACTGCCGTAAAATCCCGGATTTACGGTCATGAACTGCATAAAATCAAGATGCGGCAAGAACGATCCTACATTTTGAAAGGGGGTTTCAGGATTCAGGGCAAGCGCGCGTCGCTTGCCGTTTTGCTCAAGTTCTTCGAGCATGGTCAGCATATCGCCTTCTGCTTCGGCATGGAGAATAATGCGGTCCGCCCGCGTTTCGAACCAATGTTTTAACTGCTCGGCCGGTTTCTTGACCATCAAGTGAACATCGAATAGCAAATCGGTCTTGCATTCCAACAATTCCTTGTATCCTTTGATTGTAGTGGTAGGTGCAAATTCGCCGTCAATGATATCCAAATGGACCCGTTTTGTATGCGGCTCAAGCTTTCGAACCATCGCTGTAAATTCTTCCGGAGTTTTGGCTAAAATTGAGGGGATGACGGTAATCACGGTAAATCTATTTTATTGATTCGACGGACATGGCGCTCATCGTGGGAAAATGGCGTTATTAGCCACACTTTGAGCACGTGCTTAATATCTTCTTCAGTCACAAAACTTGCGCCAATTGAAAATACATTGGCATCATTATGCTCGCGCGAAAGAACGATGACATCCTGCGGTCCGCCATAATACACCGCGGCGCGGACGCCAGGATGACGATTAGCCGCCATCGCTTCACCCTGACCGGAACCGCCCAGGATAATAGCTTTATTTTCCGTCGGTTTTTCTGACACTTTCCGGGCGGCCGCATGTATAAAATCGGGATAATCATCTTGTTCGTTATAGCTGTTGGCGCCCAAGTCCTCATATTCATAACCCCATTCGGCAAACCATGTTTTTATTTTTTCCTTCAGCGCAAACCCTCGGTGGTCAGTAGCAAGATAAATCATTTTAATCTATTCAAATATTGCACCGCCGAGAGCGTGGCAATACAGCCCTGGCCGGCGGCAATGACAATTTGTTTAAACGGCACGTCGGTTACGTCTCCGGCCGCATAGAGACCGGGAATATTGGTTTCACAGTTGGCGTTTACTTTAATTTGACCGAACGCATCGCGTTCGATATTCGCCGGAACGACATGAGAATTGGGCAATTGGCCGATATGTACAAAAATGCCGCTTACCGCTAGCTCGTGTTCAGCGCCGGCCTGATCTTGATATTTCAAAGCATTTACGAATTGCTCTCCGATAATCTGCGTGGTTTTAGCGCTATAGATAATTTCCACATTAGATTTCTTCTGAAGATTTTTAATCAGAACGTCTTCCCCTTTGAAATACGCATTCTTATTGATCACATACACCTTGGAACAGATATCGGCGAGCATCAAGGCGGACTCGAGCGCGGAATTACCGCCGCCAATGGTGGCGGTAATTTTCCCGCTAAAAATAGGCCCATCACACGTCGTGCAATAGCTTACGCCTTTAGTGCGGTATTCCTTCTCACCGGGTATGTTGAGCTCACGCGGATGCACGCCAGTGGTAACAATGACTGTTTTGGCCTGATATTCCGCGGCGACTCCGTCTTTCTTCGCGCTAACTAAAAATAACTCGTCGTCCTGTTTTACCACATGCTCGACCTCCACGCCCACTTCCGGTTCGATATTATAAAATTTAAGATGCGCCCGAAATTGCTCGGCAAGCGCAACGCCATCAGTAGTCGTAATGCCTGGCCAGTTGCCGATTTCTCCCGAAGTTGCCACTTCGCCGCCGAACTCCTTGGTGATAATTTTAAAATTGAGACCGCGCCGAACGGCATATATTCCGGCGGTTGTCGCCGCCGCGGAACCGCCGACAATGATCAGATCGTATACCATAGAAGTGATTTTTAGTATATCATACAGAAACATCGGCTCCAATGCCAAATTTTTTGAATAAAAAATGGGCTCTCGGCATTCTCCTCGTAACGAGTCTCATCGTTCATTTTTTATTTTTTGGACATCCGCGCCAAACCGTTTTTGACGAAGTACACTTCGGGAAATTCATTTCCGGATACTACACGCATGAATACTATTTTGATATCCATCCGCCCTTAGGTAAGCTCCTCATCGCCGGATTTGGAAAGCTTTTTGATTTTAAGCCCGAATTCAGTTTTGGAGAAATCGGGGAAAAATTCCCCGATAAAACCTATATGGCATTGCGTTTCCTGCCCAGCCTCGCCGGCGCCCTGCTCCCGTTGGTGATTTACCTTCTGGCTTTGGAATTGGGTTTCAGTCGCATCGGAGCGATGGCCGCCGGAGCAATCATCGTTTTTGAGAATGCTCTCCTCACTCAATCGCATTATATTCTTCTGGATGCTTTTCTGCTTTTATTCGGATTTACTGCGCTCTTATTTTACTTCCGTTATCGCAATAGTTCGACTTCCTTCGATCCCGCTCAAGACAAGCCGCTCACTACAAGCGGAAAAAATTGGAAAAATCTCATCGGCGCTGGAATCGGAGCGGGCCTGGCGATGTCGGTCAAATGGACAGGCTTGACCTTCCTCGCCCTGCCGATTATTCTGGAGCTTTTTGACTTTATTAAAAGCAGGAAATTTCCCGATCTTTATAAAAAAATTATTACTTTGGCGCTCGCACCTATCCTGCTATATGCGGCTATTTTTGCAGTGCATTTTTCTCTATTGTCCAAAACAGGACCAGGCGATGCGTTTATGACTCAACGCTTCCAGTCTACGTTGCAGGGAACCAGCGTCCCCGCGCAGGAAAACCCCCCAGGATTCTTGGAAAAATTCATCGAACTGAACACGGAGATGTATCGCTCAAACCAGCGTCTTACCGCCAATCATCCCTTTAGCAGTAAATGGTATACCTGGCCCTTCATGACCCGACCGATATTTTACTGGGTTGATGGTTCGACTTCGCTCACCACAGGTGCGACTGCGCGCATCTATCTTCTTGGCAATCCCGTTAGTTGGTGGTTATCGACACTGGCGGTAATTATGGCAGTTTCCCTTCTCATCTTCGATCCCAGGAGCATTAAAAAACCCGCTGTTATCCTTCTCTTAGGCTATATCCTCAACCTTTTGCCATTTATCGGCATCCATCGAGTAATGTTTCTCTATCACTACCTCACGGCGCTTGTGTTTGCGATCCTGATACTCATCCATCTTGTCGACCAAGAGCCGAAACGGCTTCGCTATTTTATCCCGCTTATGACGCTTGTCGTGATAACTTTTATTTTCTTTGCCCCGTTAAGCTACGG
>Ga0210377_10000061_pt1 | contig 97351 bp, 96 predicted proteins | sample PLM4_65_b1redo_FD_155480 | JGI IMG/M metagenome (GOLD analysis project Ga0210377, IMG submission 155480) | Groundwater sediment microbial communities from an aquifer in East River, Colorado, USA - PLM4_65_b1 redo | ecosystem: Environmental > Terrestrial > Soil > Riparian zone | place: USA: East... | reverse complement strand
CGAGTGAAGCGAGGCAGTGGCGGAACGATACGAGCGTACGAGGCAGTTTCAAGCCACCACGCGCTCCGCGCGTGGCACATCATTTGTTTTGAAAATAGGTTCGAGCTTGGTACAATAAATGCACCAATATCAAACCCCACCCTCATATGAGGGTGGGGTTTGTGTCATATTCGGATACTACTTCTGGGACACCACTAGTCCAATAACTGTTTTGTCGCCTTCTTTGGATACGGTCACCACTAGATCGCGAGTGTCTTTCGAACCACCGATCATTACGCCGCCGCCTGCCTCAAAATTCGCAGTCACCTGCCAGCCCTTCGCTACGACTTCTGCCTTATACCAACTGACCACTTTGTCGATGGTATCTACTGTCTCCAGTCCCGCATAGTGGCCACTACCCTGCTGTTGTGCGGCAACCACCGATCCTTGCACTTTAGCACCGGGATAGAGTGGCACATCAGACGGAAAGTTTGCCGGCAGTTTGTCACTGCTTGACCAGGTTCCATCATCGGTCTTTACGGTCACCTCGCCTTTACTGGCATCTATATTCGCCTTGCCGCCCGTCGCCGCTTCGATGGCCTGCTCGGCCGCCGACTTACCAAAAAACCGACTCGCTGCACTACCTGTCACGATGACAAGTACGAGCACTCCTATAATCGTCACAATCATTTTTGTGCTCATCTTTCCGCCGCTAGCGGGCATTTCTTGTTGTTCGTCACTCATTGAAGTTTTAAATTATAAATACGGTCCAATAATCGCACAGCTATTGAACTTTCGCAACTCGAATATATTATTACGCCAAAATATTTTGGTACACTACTTTTTATCATGGAATTTTTCATGAACTTCGCGGAGCTGTTTGTCGGTGACGTGCGTATAAATCTGGGTCGTCGTCACCGACGAGTGGCCGAGCATGGCTTGAACGGAGCGGATGTCGGCGCCGTTGCGGAGAAGATCCGTCGCGTAGCTGTGGCGCATAGTATGCGGACTGACCTTTTTGCCGATGATCCCCGCCCGGATGGCATATTTCTTAACAATTCGCTGGATACTGCGTGGCGTTAGGCGTAAATCTGTTTCCTTAGAAAAGCCTTTCTTGGCCTCTCGGATAAAAAGCGCTTCGTCAACATCGCTTCGAGTGGCAAGATAAGTCTTGATTTCCTCGCGGGTCTTCTCCGAAAAAAATACCAATCTCAATTTACTTCCCTTGCCGCGGATTGATACCTCGCCGCGGTTGAGATCCACTTTGTCGCGATCGAGTGAGCATAGTTCTGATACCCGCATACCGGTGCTAAAAAGCGTGCTCAAAATTGCCCGGTCGCGAGAATCAGAAAAACCGCCGCCTTTAGGCGCACCGATGAGGCGTTGTAATTCTTCCGGCTCCAGAAACGTTACTTCACGCTCTTCCTGCTTACCCAACTCTATTTTCTCCGCGGGCACTGAACGGATATCGCGCTTGGCGATATATTTCAAAAAGTTGCGAAGCGCGATAATATGGTAGTTTTGCGTTACCCGCTTCAGGGTCTGGCCGGCAGAATCCTGAAAACGATTAAGGTAGAGCCGGTATTTACGGATTGAATCTTCGGTGAGATCGTCCACGCTGTCCACTTTGGCAAATTGAACAAAGCGATTCAGGTAGCGGCCGTAGTTCTCGATAGTTTTTGGCGATCGGTTGCGCTCGATTTCCAAATATTCCAGGTATTCGTTCTTCAGTGTTTTGAGATCGTGCTTCACTAGCTCATTTTACTCTTTTTTGCTCATGTCGCAAAATATATCCTCCTTCTTTGCTCACGAATCAGGCAAAATGACAGATATTGCAGGAATCTCAAATTTATGGTATTATGACTCCGTACCCAAATCTATATTGTCTCGTCGCCGGATCCCTGGTGTTGGGCTTAGCCAAACCCCATTTCTAGCGCCGAAGCATGTACCGTGTTAAAGACCGCCGAAAAAGTAAAAATTTTAGAAAAGCACCGTTTACATGAGAAAGACACCGGCTCCCCCGAGAGTCAGGTCGCCCTTTTTAGCACTGAGATCGAACGTCTCGTTAAGCATTTAAAAAAACACGCCAAGGATAATAGTTCACGAGTTGGACTTTTGAAAATGGTAGCCAAGCGCAGACGCCTCCTCGACTTTTTAAAGCGCCGAGATCCAAAGCGGTACGAATTGCTCATCAAGAAGCTCGACCTCAAGAAGTAAATGAGCATTGGAAGCGCAATTTCGCTTTTATGCGAAACGAGCACCATTATGCGAATTTACCGAGCACATAATGTACTACGTCTACGTGCTCAAAACTGAAGTAGGTACATACATTGGTTATACAAGTGATCTCAAGCGCAGGTTTCAAGAGCATGCCCATCGAAAACCAGAGTTGGCGTACTATGAAGCATACCGCCATGAACTCGATGCTCGAGATCGCGAACGAATGCTCAAGCATCGTGGCCAATCGGTGCGTCGTCTCAAAGAAAAGATCAGGCGAAGTCTAGGTTAATTTAATAATTATGTGCTCGGTGCTGGTATCAGAGCACATAATAATCTATGTGCTCGGCCGAGCACTAAACAAAAGTTTAGTGCTCTGGGCTGTCTCATAACAAATCGTATGCCTCACAAAATAACCGTTCCTCAAAGGAAAACCCACCGCATCGGGGTGTTTGTCGATGTCCAAAATATGTACCACTCGGCCAAGAACATCTACAAGGCCCGGGTGAATTTCACAGAATTACTCAAGCTTGCCACCTCAAATCGCGAGCTCGTGCGCGCGCTCGCCTACGTCGTTAAATCCGACACTGAAGAAGAGCGCGGCTTTTTTGACGCCTTGGAAAAAGCCGGCTATGAGCTCAAAGTTAAAGACCTCCAGATTTTTGCCGGCGGATCAAAGAAAGCTGATTGGGACGTGGGCCTGGCCATCGACGCCATCAGTCTTTCCAAACAGCTTGATGTGGTTGTAATTGTTTCGGGTGACGGCGACTTCATCCCAATGGTTAAATACCTCCAGTTTAGCGGTATTATCGTTGAGGCAGTCGCGTTCGGCCACAGTACTTCCGGCAAACTCATCGAAGCTGTCAACAACTTCATCGATTTGGAGGAATTTAAAAATAAGATATTATTGAAGTAACTAAATAACGCGGACACAGCCGCATCATGCTCTTGGATATACAACAGCTGTCCCAGTACCAAACGCCTCAAAGCCCTGAACCCGCTCCAATTACTCCCCCACCTCCTCGCCATCGCTGGGGGCTTTTAGGTGCTTTCTTCGTACTTGCATTAGCAGTGAGCGCAGGGGCATATTTCTTTCTCTCGGAGAAATATGCCGCCGAACCGGTGATACCATCGTATACGCCGAGAGATGCCGCAACTTCGTGGAAAACATACACCAGCACGCAGTATGGATTTGAGTTCAAATATCCGGGGACAATCGAACTAAACTTTGACCAGTTCACTTACCAGATAGGGGACATACCTGCCACGAAAATTGTTGGAGGGGACCTACGAGTAGACTCAATAAACACTCCTTTTAGCTTGTCAGTACTAGAAAATTCCCTGGACCCGCAGAATATTTATGGAACTTACGGTAAGATCGAAAGTCCTGATCTTGTTCAGATGGGCAATCAGATGGGCTATAAATACCGCGAAGGCGACGCCGGCACGAACAGCATCGAGATTCAGACAAAGCTTGGCGCAAAGAAAATACTCCTCATCTCATTCTTGGATGTTGAGACATCAGAATATCAAGGGCCAAGAATAGACCCAGAGATCTTTGTGGCTCTTCGAGAGCTTCAAAACCAAATCCTCTCCACCTTCAAGTTCACGGATGTAGCCGATACCTCGGCATGGAAGACATTCACGAGTAAATATTCCAAAGTCTCGTTCCAGTATCCGGAGGGATATTCGGTATATGATTCTCAGAATGAAATCGCAGTTTATAAGGGAAGAGGAGGGTATATTCGGGAACAGGGAAGTGATCCGGCAATCTTTTCCCTTATCCGGTATATATCTCCATTCACGAAGGCTGTTGCAGAACAAAACATTGGATACGCCAATGTTCTACAGTATACTGTGAATGTTGACGGCGCATCATTCAAGGCAATTGAGGCCGTTTCTCAAGCGCAATTGAATGTGTGCGGTGGCAAAAGTGTCCGAGTTATATTTGATGCTTCGGTATTATTTATTATTCAATATCCAGATTGCAATAAAGATGCCGACGGTTTAGTGATCGGACGTCAAATCCTCTCCACCTTCAAGTTCACCCCGTAAGAGAAAGGCCACCCCAAGGTGGCCGAAGCCACTCGCAAGGCGGGGGCGTTCTCTAACGGGGTTCACGAAGTAGTATTGTTCTTCCCCTCTTCATCAAAATGCCAGAAAACTGGCGTTTTGTGTTAGTGTGTAGTATAGTGAGTTTGAAAAATTAATACAATGATTCGCGGATTGGTTCAATCTAGACCCAGCCTGCTAAGCACATTTTCTTTGGAACGTTTTAGTTGTTGGTTCATCCCATCAACGAAGATTTTCTCAAGTATGTGGGCATAGCAGGCTGGGCTTAGAGTGAACTCCGCATCTCATTGTCCGTTTTACTATGGAAGTACGTACGTATCGTGAAGAATTCGGCGGCAAGCCGCTGATGATTGAAATCGGCCGATTAGCTGGCCAAGCCAACGGTTCTGCTCGTATCCAATACGGCGAAACGACGATCCTCGTCACCGCCGTCATGTCCGCGGGCATAAAGGACGTGGACTATATGCCCCTCTCGATCGAATACGAAGAAAAGTATTATGCCGCTGGTAAAATCAAAGGTTCTAAGTGGCTCAAGCGCGAAGGACGTCCTACTGACGATGCCATTCTTACCGGCCGCGTCATTGACCGCTCGATTCGACCGCGCTTTAACCACCGCATGCGCAATGAGGTGCAGGTCGTTACCACCGTACTCTCCTTCGACAGAATAAACGACGCTGATATGCCAGCCCTGTTTGGCGCTTCACTGGCACTGATGATTTCTGATATCCCCTACCGCGGGCCGGTTTCAAGTGTCCGCGTGGGCAGGGTGGGCGGACAGTTCGTCATCAACCCAACCTACGCCGAACGTATCACAAGCGACATCGATATTATCGTTGCCGGAACCAGCGAGAAAATAAACATGCTCGAAGCGGGAGCCAACATTGTCGTCGAAAAAGACATCACCGATGCCATTGCATTCGGTTTTACTGAACTTAGAAAGCTCAACGCGCTCCAAGAGAAAATTGCAAAAGAAATTGCGCCCGTGAAACGCGATATCGTGGTATCCGACCGCGATGAAGCGCTTGCGACTATGGTCAATGATTTTGTGGCCCCCAAACTGGAACAAGGCCTCTATACCCAGAGCAAGCAGGAGTTCTACAAGAACATCCATGAAGCCCATGACTCCGTTCTTGATCATGTCCGTATAACTCTGGCTAGTGATCCAAATCTGGCCAAGAAAGTGGCCGACGCAGAACACTATTTTGAAGACACGATAGATAAAATCGTCCATAAAAATATTCTTGAATCCGAAAAGCGCCCCGATGGACGCAAGCTTGATGAATTGCGAAACATCAGTGCCGAAGTTAACGTCCTCCCCCAAACCCATGGTTCCGGCTTATTCCAGCGCGGACAGACCCAAGCCCTCTCAATCCTTACGCTTGCCTCCCCCGGCATGGAGCAGTGGATGGAAAGTATGGAAATTGAACTTACCAAAAAGCGGTTCATGCACCACTATACTTTCCCGCCGTTCAGCGTTGGCGAAACCGGGCGCATCGGCAATCCGGGCCGCCGTGAAATCGGCCATGGCGCACTCGCCGAACGCGCACTCATCCCGATTATCCCTCTCAAAGATACTTTTCCTTATACTATCCGCGTGGTATCCGAAATTCTCTCCTCTAATGGTTCATCGTCGATGGCATCCGTCTGCGGAGCGTCGCTTGCGCTGATGGATGGCGGCGTACCAATAAAGATGGCGGCCGCCGGTATTGCTATGGGCCTTATGTTCGATGAGAAAGATGAAAAATATAAAATCCTGACTGACATCCAGGGCCCGGAAGACCACCATGGCGATATGGATATGAAAGTCGCCGGTACCAAAGACGGCGTTACCGCCATGCAGATGGACGTTAAAGTAGACGGGATTACCCAAGAAATTCTCATTAAGACGCTCGAACAAGCAAAGAAAGCACGACTAGAAATTCTCGAACACATGATTAAGGGTATTGCTACGCACCGCCCCCAGCTTTCAAGTCACGCTCCCCGCATCAAAACCATTAAAATCGATCCTTCGAAGATTGGTCTGGTTATCGGTTCAGGCGGCAAAACCATCAACGCTATCATTGAAGAAACAAAAGCCACTATTGATATCGAGGATGACGGGTCAATCTTTATTACATCCGACAGCGACGAAAACATGAATAAAGCCATCGCTCGTATCGAAAGTCTAACCTACGAACCAAAGCCGGGTGATGAATTTGACGGCATTGTTACCCGCCTCATGGATTTTGGCGCATTTGTGCAGTTCGCTGGCGACATCGAAGGCATGGTCCATGTATCCCAAATATCCAGCGAACACCTAAATAAGCCGTCCGACGTGCTTCAGGTTGGTGACCAAGTCCATGTTTGGGTTAGAGAGATTGACGACCGCGGTCGCATTAATCTCACGATGAAGCCTCGCAAGTAAAAAGATCACCGACACAAAAACATCCCGACATAACGTCGGGATGTTTTTTATATACACACTATCGCGAGATATGATAGAATGAGCCTATGGATCAGGATTCATCATCTCCCTTGAGGCCCGCCCCCCTGCCAACGCGACCAGGACTTCCTCCAAATCTTCCCACGGCGGGAAATATCGCTTCGACAAAACCTGAAGGCATTGATCTCCGTTTTCCCGAACCCGCCTTTCCCGCCACACCCACACCATCGCAGCCCAATGCTCCGTCGTCGCTTACTGCCCCGGTGCGCCCACAAGCTCCGACTCCATCTCAACCCGCAGAATATAAAACATCTATCAGAACGATGGCCGCTGATATCGCCAAGCTGAAAGTTGGCCAAAAACCGAGTGGAACTGAAATTCAAAAGACCATTCCCGCTCAGCAAAAACCGCTTGTTCCCGTAGCGCCCGCACCCCAGCTAAGCCCAATCCCGCCCCGATCGCAAGTTATGCTGGGCGATACCGAAAAAGCAAAACCCCTAGCACCAGCTTCGCCGTTTCCCCGCCCGGTCCCGCCCGTTAAAGCACCGGAGGCCTATGCACAGGCTTCACTTCCTGAATCACAGTCCAGACATCGATCCCGTACCGCACTCTATTTTACGATTCTTTTTCTCGTAATCGCTGGCGCCGGAGTATTCTTCTATTTTAACGGGAAAGATGAAGAGGTGGCGCTGACCCCCACGCCTAGTGCTACTACCAGTATTCTGCCGACTCCCACACCAACGCCAACGATCGGCTCCCTCATTGGAGGCGGCAGTGAAACTATCATTCTCTCCGCCACTGGTGATCCCGCCGCAGATTTCCTTAGCAAAATAAACGCTCTTACGCTTAATCCAAGTGAGATGCGAAAGATTGTCATTACCGGTCAGACAAAAGGATCCGGCGACCTCGGCCTCACCGATCTCCTGGACCGATTCCTTATTAGTTACCCGGCCGCAATTAAAAGTTCCCTGGGCACTGATTCTGTCATTCTTGCCTACGGACAGAAAGAAGCATTTACATCTAAAGGCCAACTCGATCTCGGTGCTACTGCCCAAAAACGTCTTATCTTCCTCATGGAGGTAAAAGACCAGGTAGCGCTTAATCAGGCTCTCCAGAGCTGGGAACCCACTATTATCGACTCGCTCGCATCCGTGTTGAGTCTTACTAAGACAAAAGCGGCTGGTATCGGATTCACTTCGAACGCATACGCTGGCACTAATATCCGCTATCGCAACTACCCTTATCCGGATCGAAGTATTGACTACGCATTATTGCCCGCTTCAAATGGCAAAACCTATCTTTTAATAGCGGGCTCCCGCGAATCAACGCTCATGGGCATCGACAGGGTCAAAAAGTAGGTGACAGTCCTTGGTGACATGGTGACAAGCTTGGTGACAGTCCTTGGTGACATGGTGACAAGCTTGGTGACACCATTTTTGTCACCAAGATATCTTGGTGACAATTGAGGTGACATGGTGACAGTCCTTGGTGACAAAAAAGGTGTCACCAGTATCCACAACTTTCATTGACCGCTGTCACCATCCACTCTATACTGATGGCAGTACTCTAAGTCTACTGGTGGCCGAGCTGAACTGACTACCGGTCAATTTTCACCAAGGAGGGCACATCCACATAACACCATTTGGCTTAGGGGACGTCGCCCTCTTTTTGTTTTCATTGTATTCACAGATTACGTGTGTTATATCTTAAGACATGGACAAGCGACAACTACAAGAATTGGAAAAAGAACTTGCCCGAGAAGAAGCGACAATCATACGCCAACTTAAAGATGTCAGTATTGAGAATCCTTCTGTTAAAGGTGATTTCGAGCCGGTTATGCCTAGTTATAATTTGGGAGATAACACCATAGATGATCGAGTAAACGAGGCAACTGACTTTGATCGCAACTTTGCCATGGAACAGCAACTCGAAAAACGATTAAAAGAAATTCAGGATGTGCGAAAACAAATTACCGAAGGAACCTATGGTCAATGCACCTCCTGCGCCTCGCCTATTGCCTCGGAACGCCTCCAGGCTATACCGACAGCCACATTATGCATGAATTGTGCCCAGAAAGCCTAATAGAGGCCCTCAAACAGTGTCTATACGCATCTACTCCGCATCCATTCAAGGTATCGATGCCCAACCGGTTGAAGTTGAAGTAGATTCCACCCCCGGACTCCACGTATTTAATATTGTCGGACTACCCGATAAAGCAGTCGAAGAATCAAAGGATCGAATCGCGTCAGCCATCCGCAACAGTGGCCTTACGGCACCGAATTCGAAAAACAAAAAAATCATCGTCAATTTAGCTCCCGCCGATGTAAAAAAAGAAGGACCCGCGTACGATTTGCCTATTGCGGTCGGCTATCTCCTAGAAACCGGCCAGCTTAAATTTAATCCTGCTCAAAAGATGTTCGCCGGGGAGCTTTCTTTGGATGGCTCACTTAAGCATACCAATGGCATCCTTTCGATGGCTCTTCTGGCTAAGAGTATGGGTATGGAAGAACTGATTATTCCCTTCATAAACATCCAAGAAGCCTCGGTTGTCACCGATATCAAAATAATAGGTGCCAAAAATATACAGGAAGTAGTGGGTCACTTAAATGGCACCTATGTCGCCATGGTGACAGTGTCACCTCTTGGTGACAAAACTGGTGACAAAACTGGTGACAAAAAAGATGTCACCAAGCTTGTCACCATGTCACCTCAAATGTCACCAATGTCACTTCATGGTGACAGCGCTGTCACTATGGGATTGTCACCATCATTATTGTTCATTCGAGGACAAGAATCCGCTAAACGCGGGCTGATGATTGCCACGGCTGGATCTCATAACGTCTTAATGAACGGCGTCCCGGGATCAGGCAAGACTATTTTAGCCAAAGCTATGGCTGAACTCCTGCCTCCCTTAAGCCTTAATGAAGCATTGGAGGTAGCTAAAATATACAGCTCGGTTGGCCTTATTAAAGGCGCTCCCCTGTCTTACGACCGCCCATTTCGAAGTCCTCACCACACTACCTCCGCCGTGGCAATGGTAGGCGGCGGTAGTTATCCCAAGGCGGGCGAAATCAGTCTTGCTCATCGCGGCGTACTTTTCCTGGACGAATTGCCCGAATTTCCTCGCAATGTCTTAGAAGCTTTGCGTCAGCCATTGGAAGACGGCGTTGTAACAATCTCTCGGGCCTCCGGTTCACTTACCATACCGGCAAAATTTACGCTGGTGGCGGCGATGAACCCTTGCCCCTGCGGCAACTACGGCGACGAAAAAGCCACCTGTATCTGTTCACCTTTACATATCAGCCGCTATCACAAAAAGCTATCCGGCCCTCTTTTAGATCGGATTGATATCCAGCTTCATGTTCCGCGTGAAGCCGTAACGGACGGTGCCTATCGGGCAGATCCGGCGGAGATCCATAAAATTCGAAGAAGTATTTCGGAAGCGAGAGAGATCCAGCGGGCTCGATTTCAAGGCCAAGGAATCTATGCCAACGCTGAAATCAGTTATAAAAATATTGACACCTTATGTGTTACTGATCAAACGGCTGAAGCCCTTCTTACACATGCCGTTAACACTAAAGGGTTATCTTTGCGTTCATATCATAAGATAAAGAAACTTGCTCGCACCATCGCCGATTTAGATACGAGCGAAACTATCAAAGAGCGTCATATTGCTGAAGCGCTGACGCTTAGGATACGAGATACTTATCTAGGCTAATAAAGCGTTCCGAACGAAACGGAAAACCGATGAAGACGGTTTTTCGGCAGAGATTAGCGCTTAGAAAGAGGATTCTTGGCGCCGTGTACTTCGAAATGTAAGTGGCATCCAGTAGATCTACCCGTAGTACCCATAAGACCAATGAGCTGGCCTTGCGTAACGTAAGCGCCCACCCCCACGTTTGTTTTACTCAAGTGAGCGTAGAGTGATTCTGTGCCATTGGAATGAATAATTTTAATGTATTTGCCGTAGCCACCGTTCCAGCCGCCATCAGTAGCGATAGCTATACTACCTTCGGCCGCAGAATAAACCGGCGTACCGCAAGAATTTGCCACATCGATGCCGTTGCGTCCATGGAGAATGTTCCAGTTATAGCCGATCGTAGGCTGAATAAAGAAATTAACCAGATTTGGCAGATATGCGAAGCGACCCTCGTTTTCAATAACCTTCTTAGGCTGACCCGGAGATGCGGGTTTGCCATCAGGAATAATAATTTCTGCGCCAATACGCAGTTGACTTTCGTCATCAAGATTATTGAATTCTAACACTTTAGCCTCTTCGGCTTGGTATTTTTTACTGATCGAAGAAATCGTATCTCCTTTCTTTATGGTGTAAAGAACACCGGAAATCGGGGGGATGCGCAATACTTGACCCGGCTTAATGCTATCAGCGTCTTTTACATTATTGGCCCACAGAATTGAGTTGATGCTTACGCCATAATCAGAGGCAATGAATGAAAGCGCATCGCCAGGCTGAACCGTATATTCTACCGTTTGACTACGTTTCCCGTTTTTATCGATAGCGTCTTGAGAAAAAGCCAGACTAATAACCGAGCTTTGCTGAACAAGCGCAAGATCAGGGGTAGGATTTGCTAAGGTTATTTCTCCCCCTTGGCCCAATCCTTGAGTATCGGCATTACTAATGTTGTTAATATAATATGAGTTGGCGTTGGGCAACCGTACAAAACTGGCTACCGAAACTGATGTTTCTTCAATATATCCTTTAATAAACTGATTCAAAAAGCTAGCTTGGCCCTCGCCACTGGTGCCCCGCATAATCAATACGAAGATCGCTAAAAATAGCGTGAGATGGAAATCAAAATATTTTCTAGTGACTAATCCTCGAACTTTCCGACCGATGAGACTCTCTCGAATATATACAAATAGCCTGCATATCTGGTATTTGAGGTGAGTACTAATGGTGTTGAAGTTAAATTAATACACTTTGGTGCTTATCGCCCGAAAACCGCGTTTTCCCTAGCTTTTTAGCTACTATATCCCAAAAAGGTAAAAATTCTCTTTGGGAGAATTACTCGTCGAGTTTATCATCCAAGATCCTCGAAGTCAATCTCACAAGATGATCTTTTCCACAGCATCTGTTAGATAATCATTTTGCAAGTTTGTCAAGATTTGCACTCCTTTTTCTTTTATCGTTCAATGGATACATGGAAACCGCCGCCCTAGGTCGCTGGGCAGAACAAGAGGCTGTAAAATTTCTATCTGCAAGGGGCTACGACGTCATTAAATCAAACTACCGAAAGCCTTGGGGTGAGATTGACATTATTGCCTCCAAGGATGGTGCGTTGATCTTCGTAGAAGTTAAAGCAAGCCAGCATAATGCGACTGGCTTCGAGCCGGAGTTGCGAGCCGACTGGCGAAAACAGAAAAAAATTATCCGCACTGCCCGAACCTACCTTGCCGAACACAAATTATCCGACACACAAGAATGGCAAATAGATATAATCTCCGTTATGCTTAACCGGCAAACCCTATCAGCGAAGATAACTCATTTCAAAAACATTTAGTCCGCTCAAATTATGATTAGCATTTCTAAAATTGGCGCGCATGTATCAATCGCGGGCGGTATCGACAAAGCTCCGGCTCGAGCCGCGGAAATCGGTTGCGAAACATTTCAGTGTTTCACAAGGTCGCCCCAAGGCGGCAAGGCGGTTGAGCTCACATCGGAACTTATTTCAAACTTCAGGAAAGAAATGAAAAAATACGGCATGGACTCATTTGTCATCCATGCTCCGTACTACATCAACTTAGCATCCTTGAAACCCGCGATTCGGTACGGTTCGATTCGCGTATTGAGGGAAGAGCTTGAGCGCGGAAGCGTACTGGGCGCACGCTACGTAATGGCGCATATCGGATCGCACAGCGACCAAACTGCGGAAGAAGGTATAGATAAATCATCTCGAGCAATTGAAAAGATACTTGATGGATATGACGGCTCGACGCAATTACTTATTGAAATCTCCGCCGGTGCGGGGAGTGTATTAGGTGACACTTTTGAAGAAATAGGGGAAATAATTAAACTTATAAGAATGAAAAAAGGCTTTGGCGGAATCTGTTTTGATACCTGTCATGCTTTCGCATCGGGCTACGATTTTCGTACACCGAATGGAGCTAAAAAAATGATGAAACTTTTTGATGAGATGATCGGCCTGGAATTTCTGCGACTGACCCATGTAAACGATTCCAAGTTTGATCTCGACGGAAAGCATGATCGTCACGAACATATCGGCAGAGGATTTATCGGCAAAGAGGGGATTGCCAGCATACTACGCACGAAACCATTCCAATCGATTGATTGGATCCTGGAGACAGAGGATACTGATCGCATCAAAGATGTAGAAGTGCTCAAAGAAATCCGCTCTCGCTAGTTCTTGCATGTTCTATACTTTTATTGTATAATATATACTTCTTTGACAATCAGCTCTAATTTTTCCGCGAGCGATCAGCTCGCTTCACTTGAGGAGGCCGTACGATGTGGATTTTCGTAGGCGTCACCATCGGTGCCTTACTGTGGTTGTTTGCGACGTTGCCTTTCGTTGGATGGCTCGCTCTCGGCACGACCGTCCTCCTGACAATCGTCGTCATCACCGGATTTACGCGTGGTTGGAGAGTTTTGGGCTTCTACTTAGTGCCAGAAGCAAACGTATTAGTAGGAGAGTTTCTCGGGAAGTTCATGCCTGGCGGCTTTCTCGTGAAATCCATTCTCCGACCGGGCCTTCATTGGCGACCACCCATACTCTGGAGAGTGCGGTACCACCAGCTCCTGAAAGAACAGACTATCGACATCCCTGTGCAGAAGATCCTCGCGGCGGGAGTCATCGTGGACGTTGATGGCATCCTGTACTTCAAAATCGGGCTAGATCCCGATACGATCGCCGCTACCGACGCCGAGATCTATGCGGCGTGCTACGGCGTGGAAGGCGGAGGATCCGTCCTAACCAGCCAGGTGAGAAATCCGCGAGCAGCTCTCGAGGAACTCGCCAGAGCGACATTACGTGATGTAATCGGCAGGATCGCCGCCAAGAACTTCAAGGACTTAGAAGACAAACAAGACGAAATCAACGTTGGCATCAAAAAACAAATGGGAGAGGCCACAAAACACTGGGGCATCATCGTGATGCGCCATGAGATTCAGAACCTACTTCCTCCCGAGAGCATGCGCGTAGCGCTGGAAGCTCAAGTGAAAGCAGAAGCACAAAGCGCCGCCACGATCGCCCTGGCAGAGGGTCAGAAACAGGCTACTGTCAGAGCGGCGGAAGCGGACAAACAGGCCCGTATCCTCAAAGCAGAAGCCCGGAAGGAGGAACAGGTCCTAGATGCGGAAGGCGAAGGAGCTCGCCTGGAACGACTAGCAATGGCCGCTTCCAAACCGGGAGCTGACAAGGCCTTTGACTTCCAGATCGCTGAAGAGATGGCCGACGCCATTAAGGGACTTGGCGAAAAGGGAAACGCCACTATCTTTGCCCCGAGCGGCCTTTCTGAATTGGGAGCATTGGGTGCTGGTGCAATGTCATTTCTTAAGCAGGCCAGAGGTCAGCGTCCCACTGCGCTACCGTCGCCAGACAAGGACACGGTAGGCTAGCGACCACCAAAGTTCTAAGTCGACGACCTCATACCCCCGTGCCACACCTAGATTTTCATCAGGTGCACGGGGTTTTCGTTTACTTGACTTTTTGGATATTTTTGATATAATGATTACTGTTTTCTAGGATACCCCGTCCTAATGAGTTGTTTGAAAACTTGAAGGTTCAGGAGGAACCATGACCAAGAAGCGGATACTGCGCATACTCTTACTCATGTTCGTGCTCGCGCTCGTATTCGGGTTCGCCCCGACCACGCAAGCACAGAACGCCAACATCAACTGCATGCGCGCCCAGAATGGGCTCCCGCCCGATCCAGGTGCGCCACCCTGCAATCCCTACCGCATTGACGATCGGCGAGGAAACTCGTACCAGCGGCAATTCGGATACAACAATCGAGGCTATGACTACTACGACCAAGGCTACGACCGTGACAGTTATCACCTTCGACGGAGCTTCCGTCGTCAAGTCGGCGATACGGTTCTCGATCTGGTCAGGCACGCCGCCCACAATGAGATCGACACCCAAGCATACGATCGACAGCGTAGCATTGACTACCGATACGATCGCGAGAGTGAACGCGCTACCCGGGCCGACCTGGATCGTATCGAGGACCGTCGCTGGCGCGAGATCGAGCGCAGAGAGGCCGCCCTCGAGACGCAACAGCAGAAGCTGGAGCAAAAAAAGGAGATAGCTCCGAGCGAAGAGGTGTGGACCCGTAACCGCACGGGCTACCACGTCCGTATCTACGACGGAGGTTTCAAGAAGAACCTCCTGGTGGCTGAAATGGAGAGAAATGCGTCGGGCACCCTACCCACACCCTCTCGGAACTTCGTAGCCGCGTTTCAGATCTGGGATCTGGAAGCGCGGCCCAAGTGGTGTCGGGCGTTCGTACAAGGCGCCCGTGGCGATAACGGCTTCACCGTGGAGATTGGTACACCCGGTGAGAAATGTGAGGAGGTTTCCGCGCCATGACCTGGAAGCAACGTTTGCAAAGCTTACGCGCAAAGATCACACCACCGATCGCCCGGTTAAAGGACCGCTACCGGATCGCGATCATCGTCGGTGGCGTGGCGATCTTCGCCGCATTGATGATGATCTTCGGCATCACAACCGTCCAGATCATCGTTTGGTTTGCGGCGTGGGTCTACGTCGCGGCGATCCTAGCAACGCCGCCACGCAATTATGCGCGCGCTGTGGCCAGCATACTGCTTTGCGGGATGACCATTTTCCTCCTCCAGTTGGGCAAGAGAAAGGAGCCCGGAAAGGGTATACAGATCATCCAGGAGGGGCCATTCCCAGCACCCACACCTACGCCAACCCCACCGCCGCCTACGGCCACGACCGTGCCGGCAGAGCAACCAGTCGTCGCTCCAGCCCTAAAAGCCGAAGAGTCGGTTTCCATTACCACCCCGGAAATCAAACCATCGCCAGAGCCACAACCTACGCCCAAGCCTCGCCCCACGCCGTATGATGTAGACATCGAGCGAGCAAAGCTAGGCAGGAACTACCTCAACGGTTCTTTCTTCGAAGCGGACCCCATCCGATGAGGGGTCCGCCCCACCGCCCGCAGTCGCGTGTCGTTTCCCAACGACACCCTGCGGGCCTTTTAATTGAAAAAATGCCTAATACACGATAGGCTGGATGGATGGAATTGTTATCTCAAAGCCCCCAAGAAACCCAAGACATCGCGGCCAAGCTAGCGGCTAAAGTTTTACTCATTAAGCCCGAAGGAACCGCCGCTATTATTGCCTTGGAGGGAGATTTGGGCGCCGGGAAAACCACTTTTGTCCAAGGCTTCACCAAAGCTCTCGGGATTAATGAGGCAGTAAAGAGCCCGACTTTTTTATTAATAAAAAAGTACGCCGCTCAAGATAAGCGGCATCTCTACCATATTGATTGCTACCGAGTAAATGACTACCATGAGCTTTTATCGCTAGAGATAGAAGAGATTCTAAAAGATCCATCAAACATAGTGCTGATTGAGTGGGCTGAAAGAATCGCGCCAATTCTGCCGACGGATCGCATTACCGTCAATTTACAACACCTGGCCCATGATACCCGCCGTATTTCCATAACTCCATGATAAAAAAACTCATCCTTATTGATAGCCATGCGTTAGTGCATCGAGCATTCCATGCGCTCCCGCCCAATATGAATTCGCCAGCCGGCGTGCCGACTAACGCCGTCTATGGATTTACTTCCGTGCTTCTAAAGATGATGAAGGATTTCAAACCCGACTACATTGCGGCCACGTTTGACCTTGCCGGCGCCACATTCCGCCACGAAGAATTTGCCGAGTATAAAGCTACTCGCCAAAAGGCGCCCGATGAACTCCACGCTCAAGTCCCGCTCGTAAAAGAAATGCTCGACGGATTCGGCATTCCCATCTTTGAAAAAGAGGGTTTTGAGGCCGACGATGTCATCGGTTCTCTCGCTTCGATAGCAAAAAAAGAGAAAGATCTCCAAGTCATTATCATGACGGGGGATTTAGACACTCTCCAACTTGTTGATGAGGACAAGGTGGTGGTGCTTACGCTCCGCAAAGGAGTAAGCGATACGGTGCTTTATGATGAAAAGGGGGTCCGAATGCGCTATGGATTGCCACCGGAACAGCTTATTGATTTCAAGGGGCTCAAAGGAGATCCGTCCGACAATATTCCGGGCGTGCCGGGAATTGGCGACAAAACAGCTTCGAATCTGCTCCAGGAATTCAAGACACTCGAGAATCTCTATGGGGCTATTGAAAATGATGCGGCTCCCTCGATCAGCGCCAAGCTCAAAGAAAAACTCATCGAGCACAAGGATATGGCTTTTTTTTCAAAGCACCTCGCATCGATTATTTGTACGCTCGACGTCCCGTTTTCTCTCAAGGCCTGCGATTGGAAAACACATGCTGATCAAAAGAAGATCGAAAAATTCATGAAAGAACTAGGGATCTACAGCCTCGCAAAACGCATCCCAGAAGCGCTCGGTAACCAGAAGGCGATTGCCGCACCGACACTCTTTTCGATGGAGCAAAGCGGAATTCTCATCAAAGATGTAACGAAGTTACCGGAAATAACGCCTGAATCGACGATTGCCATCGATATCATCGATGGACATCTTCTTATCGCCATGGATGATACTGCAGTATACCGCTCATCATTCCAGAAGCTCCCGGAGAGTGTGGAATTAGTGGGCCATGACATGAAACCCCTCCTTAAGGAGTTATTGCAACATGGCGTTATCGCTCCTCGTAAACTGTTCGACACCAAAGTTGCCGCATATCTCATGAATCCCGATCAGCGCGATTACGATATTTATAAGATTTACTATGCGCTCACGGGGAAATCCGCCGATGAACGGCCGGAATTGCGACCGCACTATGCGTTGAAGCTGGTAAAAATTCTCGCTGACCGCATCAATGGGCTCTCTCTAAAGAATGTTTTTTATGACATCGAAATGCCGCTTATCAGCGTGCTTGTCGATATGGAGCTTCGAGGAATACTCATTGATGTGAAGGGATTAAAGAAACTCCTCATTAAAAATAATAAGGCGCTTGAGAAGCTTGAAAAGAAAATCTACGAAATAGCAGGCGCGCCGTTCAACATCAATTCTCCCCGCCAGTTATCGGACGTTGTCTTTATTAAGCTTGGCCTCAAAGGAAAGGTCCGCCGTACCGGCGGGGGAGCGCTTTCAACTGCCGCTTCCGAGCTTGAGAAGCTTCATGATCTCCATCCGATTATCGGCCTTATTCTCGACTACCGAGAACTTCAGAAGCTAAAAACTACCTACATTGAGCCGTTCCCGTCACTAGTCGGCCCTGATGGCCGAGTTCACACCACCTACAATCAGACAGGTACGAGCACGGGGCGATTGTCGTCGCAGGATCCTAACTTACAGAACATCCCCACAAAAACCGAACTCGGCCAGCAGTTCCGCAAAGCGTTCATCGCCGAGAAAGGATATGAACTCGTGTCGTTTGATTATTCACAACTTGAACTCCGGCTGGTGGCCCATATCGCCCAAGACAATGTTATGTTGGGTGTCTTCAAACGCGGCGAAGATATCCATACCCGCACTGCCGTTGAAATCTTCAAAGTAGCTCCCGATAAGGTAACCAAAGAAATGCGCCGACAGGCTAAAGTACTCAATTTTGGCATCATCTATGGTATGGGTACTACCGGATTCGCCCGCGCTTCCGGCGTGGGGCGCGAACAGGCCCGCCAATTTATTGATGCCTACTTTGCGGAATTTAAAGGCGTTGCTCGCTACATGGCAGATACGAAACGCTTCGCGTTCAAGCACGGCTATGTTGAAACAATCTTCGGACGTCGGCGGCTCCTGCCCGACATAACTTCTACCATGCCCCAGCTCCAGGCCCAGGCAGAACGCATGGCCATTAACCATCCCGTCCAGGGTACCGAAGCCGATCTCATTAAATTAGCCATGATCGCTATCGATACCTACGTGCGGGATCACAAGCTCTCGGATAGCGTCCGTATGCTTCTACAGGTTCATGACGAATTGGTTTTTGAAATCAAGGAAAGCACCGTAGAAAAGGTTGCGCCAAAACTCAAAGAGCTCATGGAAACGGTGCATACTTTTGATGTGCCCATTACTGTCGATGTGAAGCGCGGACCTGATTGGTCAGACATGAAAAAATTATAAACATAATTCACCCTATGCCGGAACTACCAGAAGTACAAACAACAGTTAATGAACTGGAGAAACACATCATTGGTCTATCAATCTCGGACCTCTGGACTGATTGGCCTCGCATCGCGCGATTTCCTCAATCAATCAATCTCCTCGCCGCGAAGCTTCGTCATCAGCGGATTGTTGCCATCACTCGACGCGCAAAATATATTGTTATTAAGCTCAGCGGAGGAGGCAATCTTTATGTTCATCAGAAAATATCCGGACACTTGCTCTACGGGAAATGGAAAGTCGAAAATAACTCCTGGATCAACCAGCTGGAAGGAAAATATCGCGATCCAAAAAATAGATTTATCCGACTTGTTATCAGCCTTGATAACGGCTACCAGATTGCATTGGCTGATCAGCGGCGATTTGGTAAAATTATGCTTACCGACGACGCTGCTCTGCCGCCCATTAAAGAGCTCCAGGAACTCGGTCCCGAACCTCTAGACATCTCAAAAAAAGAGTTTAGTAAACTCTTTAGCAAAAAACGCGGGAGCCTCAAGCAAACGCTCATGGATCCGCGTTTCATCGCAGGCATCGGCAACATCTACGCCGACGAGATACTCTGGGCCACGAATTTTCATCCGCTCACCCGAGTAGAACAGCTCACTACTACCAATATTAATTACATATATGCCGCCACACGCCGGATTCTCATCAAGGCAATCCGCTACCAGGGCTCGAGCGTAGACGACTACCGCTTGCCATCCGGAAAGAAAGGCCGCTTCCAGGAGATGCATAATGCCTACCACCGGACCGGACAGTTATGCTCGCGCAATGATGGCGGCATCATCCAGCGATTGAAACTCGGGGGGCGATCTGCGCATTTTTGTTCGATTCACCAGCGACTCACCCAATGAAACGATTTACGATTAATACTTTCCTGTTCAGCTCAATGGCAATCGCCGTCGGCATCGCCATATATTTTATTTTTTGGTGGCGTCACGAGATCATTATCAGTAGCGACAGGACAGAACCGACTCAAGACGCCACGCTCAGTGCCATCACTGGATTGCCATGTGCTACCCCTGCCCGTCGACCCGTGGCCATAATGCTTGCATCTGATCCGGTTACGCGGCCGCTTTCCGGTCTTGCCGCCGCAGATGTTGTCGTAGAAATGCCGGTAACTCCCGACGGCGTAACGCGCCTAATGGCGGTATTCCAATGCTCGGATCCCAAAGAGATTGGTTCCGTCCGATCCGCCCGCGGGGATTTTCTTCCGCTCGTCGGCGGTTTTTCCGCGCTTTATGCTCATTGGGGAGGAGAACGCGATGCCTTAGACAAGCTCAATAAAAAGGTCCTTGATAATATTGATGCCCTGAAATACGAGGGCTCGACATTTTATCGGAAAAAAAGCATCCCGAAACCGCACGATGGCTTCACTACCCTTGAGTTGATTTTCGAGCGTGCTCAAGCGCTTAAATACAGCCTTATAACTACTTTCAGCGGGTATCCGCACCGCGATGCGACCACGAAGCGAAACATATCGAGCATCGTTGAAACCATTACTATTCCGTATCCATCGCCCTTTGCAGTCCGTTGGAAATATGATAAAACTGCAAATCAATACAAACGATTCCGCAACAATACGGCAGAAATGGATAAGACGGCGGGAGAACAGATAACTGTCTCAAATATTATAGCGCTACGCACAAAAGCGGAACCGTTGCGAGATCAATACCTTACGGTAGCCACCACGGGACAAGGCGAGGGAACGCTGTATCAGGACGGTACAAGCTTGAGTATTTTGTGGAAAAAAGATCCGGCATCGCTTACCAGTAAGCTTCTTTTTCTGGATTCCAAGGGGAAAGAAGTTCCTTTCATCCCGGGCAAGATCTGGATTGAGTTTGTCCTTGATTAATCATGATTATTTTTCTTTATGGTCCCGATTCGTATCGACTAGCCAACTATGCGCGTGAACTGCAGAGCCGATACCGCGCGAAATACCAAAGCGGATTCAACCTGGTCGTATGCGATGCAAGCACCGGCACAACCATTCCGGATATCACTGATGCTTTAAAGAGCGCCTCATTTTTTGATGAGGTAAAACTCATTGTCATTAAAAATCCTTTTTCCAATAAACCCGCGGCCAATGCGCTGGTCTCGTTGCTTCACGATCAAGATGCTATTGCGCGAAAAGATATTGTAGTGCTTCTATGCGATGCGCGCGGCGGCAAGGATCTTAAGATAAGCAATAAAGAATTGTTCGAGCTTGCGACGCAAAAGGGGAATACTGTCCAAGAGTTTGAATATTTATCAGGATCGATACTTAATGCCTGGATTAAAAAAGAAGCGGAGCGCCAGCAGTGCGCATTGGACGCTACGGTAATCTCAATACTCATCCAACGGGTAGGCGCTGACACCTGGAACCTCTCTCAGGAAATTACAAAACTTGCCAATTACCGAGGTTCCGCAACAGTATCCGGAGAAGACGTCATGAAGCTAACGGCCTCGTCGGAAGACTTGAGCATCTTTGACTTGGTTGACGCGTTCGCCGCCCGAAACAAACCGAAATCATACGCGCTGATGTATCAGGAATTGCAGTCGGGACGAGATCCTTACTACATTCTCACGATGCTAACCTACCAGGTACGCAACCTCCTAATGGTCGGTGATCTTCTGGCGCAGAAATTAAGCCCTTCGGAAATAGCCAAGCGCGCCGGACTGCATCCGTTTGTGGTGCGAAAAACAATCGAGCAATCTCGAAAATTTTCTGGCGATGAATTGCGCAAACTCTATGAAACCTTAGCCGATATGGAATATAAAACTAAACAGGGGACTATTAATCTTCAAGATAACCTATATCTCCTTCTGCACTGATGTTGCCATTTGAATATTCTACCGTATAATAGGCCTACAAAACACTTTATGTACGATTATCTCCATATTGGGAGCGCCCGCGATACTACCAATCGCCGTGACTACCGCCTCTACCGGGCTCTTGAAATTCTGCCCGGCGTTTTAGCATGGGGAACGCTTATCCTGATTGTCGTATTGGCTTTCACCGAACCGGTATGGACGGCATTTTTCATCATTGCTTTTGACATATATTGGCTTCTTAAAACGATTTACCTTTCTTTGCACATGCGCTCTACTTTCAACAAAATGCGGTCCAATTTGAAAAAGGACTGGTTTTTAGAGCTATCCGGAGTCACTGCCCGCGCGCCCGAGCTCAATGGCGCTTCCTGGCAAGATCTCTACCACCTCGTAGTCCTGCCGATGTATAGAGAACCTCTGGCTATTGTCCGCGAAAGCATTCGAAGCCTCACAAAAATAAAATACCCGCTTGATAAACTCATCGTCGTCCTTGCCATTGAAGAGCGCGCCGGCGAAGAAGCTCGGAACATTGCGCACAGCATCGAGCAGGAATTCGGATCATTGTTCTTTAAATTTACTGCCATTGAACATCCCGGCAATCAAGAAGGAGAAGTAACCGGCAAGGGATCCAATGAGGCATGGGCGGGAAAGGAAGTCCAAAAACAGATCATCGATCCCCTGGGACTTCCGCACGAATATGTCATCGTTTCCGTATTTGATATTGATACCGTCGTACATCCCAACTTCTTCGGCTGTCTGTCGTGGAACTATCTTACCGCGCTCCATCCGCTCCACTCATCATTTCAGCCTATACCGCTATTTACGAATAATATCTGGGAAGCGCCGGCATTTGCCCGTGTTTTCGCATTTTCAACGACATTCTGGCAGATGATTCAGCAGGCGCGCCCAGAACGATTGGTTACGTTTTCTTCGCAATCCATAAGTTTGAAAGCCCTCGTGGACGTAGGGTTTTGGCAAACTAATGTTGTGAGCGAAGATTCTCGCATCTACTGGCAATGTCTCCTGCGCTACGACGGTAATTGGCGGACTATTCCTATGTACTTTCCGGTATACATGGATGCCAATGTCGCGCCGACATTCTGGCAAACGCTTAAAAATCAATATAGGCAGATTAGGCGTTGGCATTTTGGAGTGGAAAATAATCCCTACTTTCTATTCGGATTTATTAAAAATAAAAAAATCCCTCTCATCAAAAGAGTTCAAATCAGCGCATTTATGGTGGAGACGACGCACTCTAGCGCCACGAACGCGCTCATCATCTTCCTACTGGGCTGGCTCCCGCTCATGTCTGGGAATCTTAATTTTTACCGAGATGTTCTGTCATATAATCTTCCTCAGATGACTCGGCTGATTATGAATTTTGCTATGGTCGGCCTGGTAACCTCGGCAATCATTACGATCATGCTACTGCCTCCCCGGCCCCCGAAGTACGGCCGCTTCGCTGTCGTATGGATGATCCTCCAATGGATTTTATTCCCGATTAATATCGTCTTCTTCGGAGCTATTCCGGCCCTCGACGCGCAAACGCGACTGATGCTGGGGAAGTATCTTGGCTTCTGGGTGACGCCAAAATCGCGTTTTATTCAAAATGAGATAGCGAACGAAACTCCTCAAGGCGCTGGCGCAACAAGGGATAGCGCGTAAGACGAGGGTCTTCCTTCAGTAGAATCCGCGCTTGAACGCGGGCTTTTTTAATGAGATCCATGTCGGTGAGCGCGGCCATCGTCAGATCGGGCATCCCAGACTGTTTAATGCCGAAAAATTCGCCCGGCCCGCGCAATTTCATGTCCTGTTCAGCAAGTTCAAAACCATCCTGGGAAGCGACAAGAGCCTTTAGTCTCCTGTTGACCAGGGTTTCGCCTGAAGTAGGCAATAAAAAGCAGTAGGATTGATGTCCGCCCCGTCCTACGCGGCCCCGGAACTGGTGAAGCTGGGCCAAGCCGAATCGATCCGCGCTTTCAATCATCATAATGGTAGCATTGGAGATATCTACGCCCACCTCAACAACCGATGTGGCGACGAGGATGTCGTGCCAGCCGGACTTGAATTCAGCCATAATTGCCTGCTTTTCCTTGGGTTTCATTTTCCCGTGGAGCATGGCAACACGACGATGCGGGAAGAGCTCTTTCGAAAGCTTTTCGTATTCTTCCGTTACCGCCTTCACTTCCGCCCATAGTAAATTTAACTTTCCCTGCATGGGCTTTTTTGCTGATGTTGATGCGAGCCCGCCTAAGTTTTGTTGTACAAAATTTTGGCGGGCAAGCGTAGCTTTAGGAACAATGGATTCGGTAGGCAGTTGAACTCGAGGACAGATGACAAAAACTTGCCGTCCCGCGCTAATATGCTCATCAATGAATAAATAGGTTTCGTGTCTCTGCTTAGGGTTTACAACTTGTGTGATAATCCGCATCCGATCTTTCGGCTTCTGGCGCAAAAGAGAAATATCCAAATCTCCGAAGATGGTGAGCGCCAGGGTTCGGGGGATGGGCGTTGCCGTCATGGAGAGAAGATGAGGCACGGTAGTTTGCCCTTCGCTTTTCAAGAGCGCGGAACGCTGAGCAATGCCAAATCGATGCTGTTCGTCGACTACTACTATACCGAGATTCCTAAATCGGATGTCTTTTTGGAGAACGGCATGAGTGCCAATAATAATCTGGACGGCACCATGCTCGATGCTATGCTTGATCTTCGCCTTTGTCTGTTCCTGATCATTAAGGATCGCTTGAGAACTCGTCAATAGGGCCACATCGACATTATGATCTTTGCTCAACATACGTATCGTTTGAAAATGCTGGGACGCCAATACTTCGGTGGGGGCCATGATAACGGTTTGGAACGAGTGTTTCGCCGTCTGCATGGCAGCCAGAAAAGCGACCACGGTCTTGCCGCTTCCCACGTCTCCTTCCAAGAGGCGATTCATCGGATATGGTTTTTGCAGGTCGCTTAAAATTTCCCAAGCGGCAATTTTTTGATCGCCAGTTAATACGAATGGAAGCGAATCGATAACTTTTTTAATGAACCCCGCCTCAAAAGGAATTGCCGTAGATGTTAACTGCGCCACCTTTCGACGCTCAATGAGCGCTTTCAATTGAAACATAAGAAGATCTTCAAACGACAGACGCTTTCGAGCCGCTTCGATATCTTTCTCGCGAGAAGGGTAGTGCACCGTATGAAGTGCGACGTTTAAATCCACCAGTCCATACTGCTCACGTACAGTTTTGGGCAGTGGATCTTCAAAATAGGCACCTTCCAAGATCGGTTGGATAAGAAAGCGGAGATATTTTGAGGTTATGCCTTCAGTTTCCGGATATACGGGAATGAGACCAGCCGTATGACGAAGGTTGCCGGCATGGCTCGTCATCTTTTCATAGATGGGACTTCCTAAATACAAGCCCCGCTTATCCAAGCTCACCTTACCCGCAAGACTGACCGGGGTTCCTTCAGTCAGTGAATTAGCGATGAAGGGCTGGTTAAACCAGATTGCCCTTGCGACGCCTGAATCATCTTTAATAATTGCGTCTACGATCGTGAGGCGGCGAGGGAATATCCGCTTCACGCCAATCTTCATAACTTCCCCCTGAATAGTAACTTTTTCTCCCGCCCGGAGGTCTGAAATAGGAATCGTCTGCGAGTAGTCTTCATAGCGCGCCGGTAAATGCCATAAAAGATGGCGAAGAGTGTGGATTCCCAGGCGTCGCAGTCGAATAACATTCTTAGGCCCGATAGACTTAAGCTCTCCGATTGGAGTAGCTAGATTAATAGATCGTGGGACCATATATATCGTTCATAGCATGGATATTGGTAAATGAAAAGCATCCCACCCTCTAAGCACTCATCTGTATGCATAGAGGGCGGGATGCTTTTCATGATTTCTCGTATATTTACCGGCACGCTTCTTCAGAAACCACGGCGGTTGCTATGCGATTCGAGTCCGATTCTCCTCCGAAGACACGATAGCGATATGTGCTGCCCATAACTACGCTTGTATCATCGAATGAAAATACATTGAATGGAGGATCGCCGCCTTCAAAGAATATCGGCTCAAACGCGCCGGCATCGGCGCTTCGCTCTATGCCATTCACCATTGCTCCCGCAACAGCTTCCCATGAAACACGAACTAAGGGTTTGGCTCCGGCTTGGCAAATAGCGCTGATACCTCTAGGAACTACTGGGGGGGAGGTCGGGGTGGATTCAGCCGCCTTGTCTTTGCTTAACTCAACGTTGAAATTAAAAATCTGAAAGGGATCGTACCAAACCAGGCCGCCCATAATCAACACTACCAAGGTAGTTCCTAAAACTGCTTTGCGCTTTGTCCCAGAAAACATGCTTGCAGATGACGAATCTTCGACAGGAGTAAACGTCTCCACGGATGGAGGATCCGAAGGGATCGGTTCGGGAGTGGGAGGAAGTTGTTGTGGTTCTTCAGCCATAAAAGGGAATGGGATTAACCTTTAAAATTAAAGGTGTCTTCGCCATCATTATTCTTACCGATAATTGACTTCAGCTCTCGTTTCTTGAATAGCTGGGTTCTGGTGTAGGCAACATACATCAGGGTAATAATCAAGCTGATCAGAAGTGCGGTGAATACGCTCTCTTCGGCGCCTGTGGGAATTTGTCCAACACCCGCGACACTGCCATTAATAATGGTAATCGGAAGCTGGGCAATGAGAGGCGGGGTTAAAATTTGAGCGGTATTAATAACAGATGTAGTGCCCAGAGGAAGAGCGCTGGCCGCGGCGACTCGGCCGCTAAACCGAATAACCTTCTGCTGGCCGGGATCTAATGATCCGATATTCAACCCGCCCGCCCCAATACCATCTCCGGCCACAACACCGTCAATGCTCGTTGTGTTGAGGATATAGGTAATAGCCGTAGGGAGTATGTCGCTGACGATGACATTATCGATACGGCTGGAGGATAGGGATCGTACTCGAACAATGAATTCGATAGTGTTATTAGGATATGCCGTTACTTGATTGAGTTCACCAAACTCACCGCGCGTTAGGTTGCGGCCAAACTTTTGGATAGTGATCTGGGGAGACGATTGACTGCGAATAACGTTGACGAATGCAGGATCAGATACCGGGGAAACGTTATCAGATACAGCGGTGGCAGTATTAACAAGTGTTGTCGTGCCGATACTGAAGGTTGATTCGCTTGCGACCTGCGCTCGGAATCGGACAATAATCGTCCGGCCCGGCGTAAGATCGCCAAGATTGATGCCTCCTGAAATAATCCCATCGGAGTATGTATTGCCATCTACAACGGTACTGCCGCTAATGTAGGAAAGCCCTTGCGGCAATACATCTGAAAGTCGGACATTGCGCACCGTAGCAGTGCCATAAGAACTGACACGAATCGTAAATTCAACCGTATCAAGAGGGTTCGCGCTTACAATATCCGCCTCGACGCTTGAGCTCGTGACATTGCGCACGGTCTTTACGAGATTCAAGCTGGGCGTCGTAGGGGTCGGGGTAGGAGTGGGGGTAGCCAAACTGCTGATGGACGCATTGCAATTCACGCTTTGGCCACCCGCGGCAACGGTAACCGTGTAATTCCCGGCACTGCCGTAGGTAACATTGAAACTCTGACCGGTATTGCTGTTATAGGCACCGGAAGGAGCTGTCCAGGTATAGGTTGCGTCTGAAGCCGCGCCTCCCGCGATGAATTGAACAGATTGATTAACATATGCGCTAGTGGAAGTTGGAGAACAGAAAAGACCGGAAGAAGGTGCTATTACAACCGCTTGGCAAGTAGCTTGCTGGGTACCATTGGTAACAGTAATGATGTGAGTACCCGTTTGGCCATAGGAGGTTGTGAACGTGGCTGGTCCGGTTTGTGAGCTTGGATTACCATTCGGCGCGCTCCAGGTGTACAGTATTGTTCCGTTGTCGGCTCCAACGCCACCGGTAGCAGTGAAGAGCTGGTTTTGGCCGGTAGTGAGGCTCACTTGTGAAGGAGAGCACACCAAAGGAGCGGGAGTGGGGGTGGGAGAAGGTGTAGGAGTTGGACACCATCCCTCTGGAGGTTCACTCGGTTCGGGCATCCGGCAGTATGGAGGCGTATAAAGACACGCGGGGCGAGGGACACACGTTCCGATCACGGTCAGAGTTGGGGTGGGGGTTGGCGTGGGAGTTGGAGTTGGGGTGGGAATAGGAGTGGGGGTACCTACTGCATTGCAATATGGTCCGTCCCAAAATTCAACGCCCAAGAAATAACCGGGACTATAGAAAGGCGGCTCCAGAGGATCGCCAATCACAAGGTCAACTTGCGAATAGCAATTCGGTAAGCCGGTCGATAGATTCGCCGTCTGGCCCGGCCCAACCGTTATGGTCTTGAAATCATAAAGCGTCTGTTGGGAAATATAATGAGGAGCGACACCGCCGTGATTTGACCAAATCTTATAAGAGGCGAGGGAGATGACACAATCTCCCGTATTGTCGTTCCGAACGGTTGAAGTTGCCGGATCTCCACTCACATTTATGCTCGGGGTATTGCGGTGAATATTATCCTTTAGACACGAAACCGGTTCTGGAGTGGGAGTGGGAGTGGGAGTGGGACCGGTCACGGTCACATAGATCGAATTGACATTAAAGGTTCCGTCTCCCGGTTGGCATTCCAGCTTGAACTCCGTGGACTGCTGAAGATTGGAAATAGTGATTTCTCCGTGAGGTAATGAAAAATTCCAGTCCCCGATCCATGAAGTGTTCACCGGCGTTGATGTAGCGATACACGAGTCGGCATTGGAGACGTCCCATGTCAGCGTAACGCTCTCGCCGCTTGCGATGGTGGTTGCGCTACTACTAAGCTGCACGACCGCGCTTCCTCCGGGTGCTGGAGTCGGTGTTGGCGTGGGTTCGTTGGGGGCTGCCGCTACACAACAGACACCATCAGCACCAGCTTCCAACTCTTCGTTACATGAGGCATTCGCCACACTGTCTTCACTCACAGCAGAATTTGCCCGGTCCAAACAGCCACTTCTGGGCAGACATTGGCCGTTTATGTTTCCACATGGTTCTGATGCAAAAAACCTAAAAAAATCTAAACTAAAATCATAATAGGCCCACGCGCCGTAGCCTATCATCAGCACCACCAGCACCATCGTCAAAACGATCTTACGATTCTTAAAAAACTGGCCAAACGAAAAGGAAAGTTTGCCGGAGGAATCTGCGGGAGGCGGCGATAGTGGATTGTCCATAGTTGCTTTCATTATAGTCCACTATCGTTGCTACTGTCCAAATTTTCTATCCACAGGGAGCCGTTACTGACTAATGAGATTTGCCTTAATGGCGATCCGCAGGTAGCTCGTGCCCACCGGATAACAGCTGACGAGCACAATACTCGCGCCATCGGTCTGATCCAGTTCACGGAACCGCGAGTCATCGGAGAGCGGATTGAAAATAATCGACTTTTCAACTTCAAATATAAAAAATCTGCCGTCGTCGTATCGGACATAGAACCGATCACCGGTATTTAGTTTTGACAGGAGGGCGAAAACCGAACCATATTTTCCTTTATACCACGGGTACGCCGAACTATGGCCGAGAATCACGGACACACCTCTCATCCCGGGCTTGATTGTATCGGAATAGTGGACTACGCCTTGCTCCAGCGCCTTATAGATAGCGTCATTATTGCCAGGGATATTAAAAACGATGGGAGCATTTACACCGAGGCTATCAATAACCAGGTTAGCCGCATTAGGCAACGGCTTGAACCGTACATCTTGAGCCAACGGAAAAGGGGAAGGCATCGTTGCGTTTTGGTTCTTGATAGTTCCCGGCGCAATCCAATAGCGGATGTTCGCGTAGAGGAAGCGGACATTAAAAATTAAAAAGATGGCCACAAAACCTCCTAAAAATATGATGAGAAAACGACGGCGCATTGCTCGGGAATGATTGTGGAAGGTTAAGCTCATGGATTATCCGATTCGGCCTTGCCGGATTATTGTCATAAGCGGCACAATAACTGCCAGGACAAATAGGAGTGCGTGAAATGCTGTTTTAATAATATATTCTTTCCTGAACTCTCGAGATAGGAAATATCCCAGCGAGGCGAGTACGAGAAGGTAAGCATAAAACGTAAAGGTGTTATTGAGAATTCGCATCACTCGAGAGAGCGTAGATGTTTTGTCGATGCTCGTTGCTCGCGGTGTGATCGGGGTGGATGGAATCGGTGTAGCCCGCGCTATTTTAAGAGGCGGGGGTGATGGCGTAATCTTAGGCGTAAGTGCCGGAGTCGGAGCTGTTTCATCGGCATCAGATCGAGAAAGGCCCAGTGAAACAGGAGATTTTGCATCGCCGCTTGAAACAGCGACCCGAGGAGCATTGAGCGGAGAGCCGAAGAGCTGAACCACTAAAATGCCACTGTCACCGGCGATCGTAGTGAAGGCTACGGCGACGCCGATCTCTCGAAACTGCGCATTGGTAAGATTATTCCGGTGCGAGGGAGATTTGACCCACGCATCAAGAGTAGTTTTTGCATCCGGGAAACCGATGGCTAGATTTTCACCGGCATACGTATATCGGTATCCGTTAGCCTGAAACCAATACCACGGAGATACTCCCGCGGGGCTGAAATGCGCGAAATACTGATTACGCATCATATCTTCAAGCTTTTGCGCCGCCGCGGCATTCAATGCGCCATTTTCCCGGAGAGCGCCCAGCCCTTGCCCAACTCGAAACGCATTCGTCTGCATAATAATTTCTTGAGGTGGAAATGCCTGTTCTCCCAGAACAAGCTGGGCCAATTGGATTGAGGGAGCGCTTACGCTTTTAAGCAGAAAGAGCGCAACGAAATTCCAAAATATGAACTTACTGCTCCAAATGCCGCGCATGCATAAAGTTTATCACACTTTTACAGACGCGGCATTGAGTTCTAGAGAAAGCGAGCGAAGTTAAAGCGCCGATTGTCCTTCCGAAATCGCCGAAAGGCGGCATTGGCATCACGCCGCAAAAAAACATTCGTGCGGGTGTAGTATATGTAGCCGTAGGTGAGAATTCCGCTCAAAAGCAACGCCATGAGCGCGCTACTGCCATTGCCGGTTTGAACGCTGGCCACTATGCCGATAGTTCCACCATAGGTTAACGGCAATTGCGAAGAAACGGTAGGAGTGTTGTCAGCCCGCGCCGACGCAATGTTGAAGGCTGAAGTTGAACCGTTCGGGAATGTGGAACTTGGACCAACAACAGCTCGAAGACGAAGCACCGCTTCCTGATTAGGCACCAGGGAACCGATATTGATTCCGGTGTTGACGACAGCATCCGACACGGTATTATCATTTACGGTAGTTGAATTTGGAATATAGGTAACGCCCACGGGAGGTGCGTCACTCACAATTACGTTGGTAAGCGTCGAGGCTGAAAGCGACCGGACGCGGATCGTGAACTCAAGCGTGTTGTTAGCGCCGATCGTAACACTGGTAAACTCGCCAACCTGACCACGGGTTATATTACGTCCATACTTCTGGATGCTAATATTGCCGGGGATTACAACAGGGTTTGTACGAATTACATTTACCATAGCCGTATCGCTGACTTGCGAAGCATTACTAGCCGAGACAAAGGCAATGTTAGTCAAGGCTGTTGTGCCAAAAACAAACGATGTTTCAGGATCAATGGCGGCTCGGAACCGAATTGTTACAGTCCGATTTTGAGCGATATCGCCAATCGTAATACCGCCACCGAGAATACCATCCGTATAATTTTGATTATCCACGGTTGTACTGCCGTAAATATAGCGCAAGCCGCTTGGAAGCGTGTCGCTTACGCGAACATTCGCGGCCGGGGTCGAACCAAACGTATTCACGCGAAGAATAAATTCAACGGTGTCATTAGGACTTGCGTAAAGCGCCTCGGCTTCACCGCCGTTGGTAGTGAAGCTACGCACTGTTTTACTGATGCCGACACTCGCATTGTTCGGAGCTGAAGCAATAACTCGAATCGTACAGATAGCAAATTCACCGCCACTGCGAACGGTGGCCGTGTGAGTCTGATCAACAGAAATTGCCGGATAGGTCGGGTTATAGACGGAGCCGGTTCCGGTAGCTGGGTTTGCATTGGGGCCGATCCAGAAATAATCGCTGTTATTACCGCCCGCGGCGATAAATTGCGCAGACTGGCCACCAAGAATTGTCTGAAACGACGGCGCGCAGGTTAGCTGTGAAGGGGTTGGTGAAGGGGTGGGGGTACCTACTTCATTGCAGTAGCGTTGCGTGCCATCTGGATCACCAACATCCCAAAATTCAACACCTAAGAAATTGCTCGAATGATAATTGGGCGGTTCGATGGGAGCGCCCAGCACAAGATCAACTTGCGAATAGCAATTCGGCAAGGCGACAGATAGATTGGCTGTTTGCCCCGGACCGACCGTCACGGACGTTGATCTGAAAATCGTCTGCTGATCAATATAATGAGGGGCGGCACCTCCTCTATCTGACCAGATACTATATGAGACAAGAGTGATTCTGCAATCTCCCGTATTATTATTTACAATCTGTGAAGTTGCAAGATTTCCATTTACATTAATGCTCGGGACATTGCGGTGAATGTTATCCTTTATACACGAAACCGTTTCTGAAGTAGCGGCCTGGCTGAACACCGCGAATAAGCTCATCGCGACAACAGCGAGAATTACAAAGAAAACATTGTTTTTATGAGCTAATCTGTTCATAGATTTATTATTCCCATAGTGTTCGGGTATCATACAAGTAACCTAGGCATTTATCAAGAATAACCAGGTCTATCTTCGGTATACGGCAGGTATACCAGGATATTGAAAATATGGCAATTGGCGGGTATACTTGTCCCGAGTTAACCGAAGGAGTAGGTGAGACAGATAACAGATAATAGCGGGCCCTCGTCGTTCAACGGATAGGACACAAGATTGCGGATCTTGTAATAGAAGTTCGATTCTTCTCGAGGGCACAGTCAGAATATTTGACTCCATATTGTGAAGAATATATCGTATATGATATATGAAAACCACTAGCCCGGATGCTCAGCAAAAGATAGGATTTTTTATTAAAAACTTACGTGAAGAACGCGGGTTGACTCAAGCCGCGTTTACTAAAGCGCTTTCTACCTCCCAATCAGCAGTCGCACGCATGGAGACGGGTAAACAAAACTTCAGCACAAAAGAACTTTTAAAAATAAGTAAGATATTAAACAGGAAAATTTTTACTATCGCCGAATCGTTAGATTTCGAAATCCGGGGCGGCAGAAAAATTTCCGGCAGTATTACGACAAATTTTTCTAAAAACGGTTCGGTAGTGCTTTTGTGCGCCGCCCTGCTAAACAAAAATAAAACTACGTTACGCGGAATCCCTCACATTGAGGAAGTGTACCGCTTGATTGAGGTTATGGAGAGTCTCGGAGTGTCTGTCCGTTGGATCGGTCAAAATGCCGTTGAAATTCTACCACCCAAAAAATTAACTTTCAGTAAGTTAAACCGCGAGTCGGCCTCAAAGATACGCTCCAGCATCATGCTCATCGGCCCCATTGTTCATCAAGAGGCCAAATTTCTTCTGCCCCATGCCGGGGGTTGTAAAATGGGCAATCGCACAATTACCGCTCATCGTTATGGTTTAGAGAAACTTGGGATTCACATTGTAACCAAGGACAAACATTATGAAATACGGGCGGGGAGATTGAAACCGTCCGAAATAGTGATGTACGAAGCGGGGGATACGGCGGCAAATAATATACTGATGGCGGCCGCGTTAATCCCAGGTACGACGACTGTTCGTTTCGCCCCGCCAAATTATCAAGTACAGGAACTTTGTTTCTTTCTGGAAAAGATGGGCGTGAGAATTGACGGCATCGGCACGACTAATTTAGTGGTACACGGGATAGAAGGGTTCGATAAGCCCATTGAATATCACAACAGTGAAGACCCGATCGAATCAATGATGTTTATTTCGGTTGCGGCAACTACAGGCTCAAAATTGACAATTAAACGTTCCCCAATTGATTTTTTACTCGTCGAACTTCTTAAGCTTGAAAAAATGGGTTTGAAGTTTTTGCTGTCGCCAAAGTACAAATCCCACAACGGACACACCGATTTGGTGGACATAATCGTCTTTCCGTCGAAGCTTACGGCATTAGCCGATAAAATTCACGCCCTGCCGTACCCGGGTATCAATTCTGACAATCTTCCCTTTTTCGTGCCAATTGCCACCCAGACCGAGGGAACGACGCTTATCCACGATTGGATGTGGGAAAATCGCGCGGTATATTTTACCGAATTGAATCGCCTTGGCGCTCAAGTCGCATTGGCTGATCCGCATCGAGTATTTATCACCGGCAAAACAAAGTTAAGATCGGGTCAGGTCGTATGTCCGCCGGCTCTTAGGCCGGCAATGATAATACTCATTGCCATGCTCGCCGCGGAAGGCACTTCAATCCTGCGCAATGTTTACTCCATAAATCGCGGCTATGAGGAGATCGCTTCAAGGTTGAACTCCATTGGCGCTGATATTCGAGTATTAGAAGGAGTGTAGCTTAAAGACCGCCGAACCGAGCAAGAGCTTCTACTAATGATATCTCGTGCTCTTCCTCGGGAATGAACTCCAGGAGGAAATCTCGGACATGGTTAGGATTTTGACTGCCAAGCGGAACCTTAACATAGGGAAGATACCAATGACTAATCTCAAGACTTAACTCTTTAGCGCCGCCGGGCGTGTAATCTATCCAAAATGACTTAAGACTTTTGAAAGAGTGAAAAGCATCGTGGATCGCCACACCCTCGGCATTGATCCTTACGGCTACTTCTTTTACTTCGCGGCGCGAAACAGCGATGATCGTTAGGGCCGCTAACAGGAGAAAGCAGGCGAACAAGACATTGCCTTGAAAATACCAGACCAGTGCCGCCAGACCGAGAATGACGGCAACAAAGATTGTTAGATGGCGATTCGACTTAGGTCTCTCTTGGTGCGGATGAGCTTCCCAGGCAAAAGTAGTCGCCGGAATGTCTTTTCTCAAGAGAACGGCTGGTGGATTAATCTCGGGAGTATTTTCTATTTTTTCCTCTTGCGGAGGCAATGGAGAAAAAATCTGCTTGAGAAGCGGCTCTTTTTTGGTATCCGGTTGTGGACGAAGATTAATGAGGCGGGCCATATCGTATAATGACTGGATATTGTATGCACTTATGCATCATCGACTGGCGGAGGGTGTAGGATTCGAACCTACGAGGGCTTGCGCCCGCTGGTTTTCAGGACCAGTGCCATAAACCGCTCGGCCAACCCTCCCAATAGGCAATACTTTTTTTACAGAGAAGATCGGTTCTACTTCTTTATCGCATCGAGCTCCTCTCGCAATTTTTCCTCTACTCTTTTTAGTTCTGTAGCTTTCCGCTCCTTCTGCTGGTGGAGCTGATCTAACTGAAGCTTTATTGCCGAACCGTTTGCTTCAGCTTGAGCCACCTTCTGCATCTGGCGGTCGAGATCAGACTTCAACTGGTCGGCTTTTTGTTTTTCTTTGCGCACTTCGTTCTCTGCATCCCGATGCTTTAGCTCAAGTTGTTGAGCCTCCCTGTTCTCCCGATCAATTTCCTGAACGAGAGTATCCAACGCTTGTTTTGATGTGTTCATACAAATAAATTAAATCATTAATACTCTTCCGGCGGAGAGGGTGGGATTCGAACCCACGGGCCCCTTACGGGGCAAATCGCTTTCGAGGCGATCCCGTTATGACCGCTTCGGTACCTCTCCGTGTCTATTTTTCCTCTCCATAAAACTTCTGTACCGCTGCCTATGCTTTGAATTATGTGTATCAATCAAGGAAAAATATCTCTCCACCTCTTCCTGTTTTCTCAAGTATACGGATCGTTGGGTTTCCGTATGTGCCGGCGTGAATCCGAGACTGGATAGCACGGACACAATATCACAGAGGAGGGGATTTGAGTAGCTCGTGATGGTCCAGCCAAGATATCTATAAATTTTACTCTTTCGTCTACGGACTTCTAAATAAATACATCCATCCGTGTCAAAAAGTCCTCTGATAAAAGCTCTCTTATATACCGGTCTGCTTAAAATCCACGCGGGGATTCTCAGGAGCCGCTTTAGTTTGTTACCAACCGGCATCCCGAGACCAGAAATAAATTCAACCAGCGCACGAGAAGATGCTAAAATGTTGACAGTGTTTTGGGGTAACCTCTTTAGTATGGAGGCCGAGACGCTAAAAAGATCCTGGATCAATTTTTTGACAAAAACAGCGTGCTTAAAATCCGTCTCTAAGTTTGTGGTTACGCTCACTTGATACTGTGACAAGTGCCCATCACCAAAGAGGATGCCAAGAAGCTCTGCAAGCATTTCCGATTTTTGAGGCTTTATGATCGGCTTTTTCAGGATAAAGCCCGTGCTCTTTCCCCCGTGAACTTTCAGTGAGGCAAACCCCCCACGTCGTCGCCCTTCTGCAGTGCCTAAATTCCCATATCGCTCTTGATGTACTAGTGCCCCTTTACGCCCCGCAAAACTCGTGTGCCAAAAATTTGGAAGCACTCGGTGTCTAAATTTCCCTTTATCCATGTGTGCTGATTCGACAAGACGCTCAAATATCGCCAAGGGGATTGAGTGTCTTCCCGCCTTCCAGTCATAGAGTGTACGTTTTGATACGCCACACATTTTTGCGATCACCCCCCAGCTTCCATGAATTTTTAAAACAGGAGGAAAGAATTCTGCTAGAGCTGAATGCGTTAGTTTAACCCGCATATTACTATGCGATCATCCGATTACCCAAAAGTCAACCGCTCTGGCACGCCTCCGTAGGTACCTACAGCGAGAAACTGTACCACGAAACAGCCTCCAGTAAAAGGGTCGGCTATCTTTAGAATTCCGTTCGCTCTGAAGAATTTTTAATGATTTCGAAAGCTTCTTCAGCGCTATCCACGACTGTGTAGATTTTCCGGTCCGCTTCATCAATCGCTTTAAATTTCCCGTACACCTCTTTATCAATCCAGTCGATCAGGGGCCCCCAAAATTCTTTCCCCATTAAGAGAACGGGAATGACCAAAGGAATTTTTTTTGTTTGAATAAGTGTTACAAGTTCAAACATTTCATCTAAGGTGCCAAAACCGCCGGGAAAATATACATAAGCTTGCGCCGCATAAGAAAGCATGACTTTTCGCACAAAGAAGTAATGAAAACCGACGCCTTTTCTCACGTAGGAGTTTATGCGCTGTTCATAGGGAAGCTTAATATTGAGACCAATGGACTCGCCGTTGCCCTCTACGGCGCCGCGATTGCCGGCCTCCATGATACCCGGACCGCCGCCAGTCACCACGCCAAAGCCAGCTTCACCCAGCAATCTTCCCAGAGTCCGCGCTTCTTCATACCATCGATAGCCTTCTTGAAAGCGGGCCGAACCAAAGAAAGTGACGGTTTTTTTAAAATCAGCGAGAAACTGAAAGCCGTCGATAAATTCCGCCATGATGCGAAATACCCGCCAATGAAACGATGATCGAAAGTCTTCGAGTTGCGGAGTTGTCGGCAACTTGGACGCCGGCACATTTAACGACTCATTGCGTATCTTCTCTGTCATGGTTCTAGTATATCAAGTTTCTCCAAAGCAGAACAGAAAAAGACGGACAAAGTTAACTAACGTGTGGACCGGATCGGATTCGGACCGACGACCTCTTCGATGCCATCGAAGCGCTCTAACCAGCTGAGCTACCGGCCCTCAAAACGAATTGAAAAATAACATGAAAATGGTAAACTGCCAAGGATTCACACCACCACGAACTGCCCCCGTCGTTCAACGGATAGGACAAGGGTTTCCTAAACCTTAAATCCAGGTTCGACTCCTGGTAGGGGCACCATTAAGAGGAATTTCTTTGACGACTCAAAAGAGAGTATTATCAAAGCATCATTAGACAGTGGAATAACCTCATGCATCGAAATAAGATATTTTATTTTCTCCTCGCTGGTATCGCCGTCGGCATTTTAGCCTATACCGGCCGGGTACAGGGCTTTGATCTGGAAACATACGGTTTACGAGAGGGAAATCTCATCAGCGCGGTAGGATCGGATGACCCGGACATTTACATCGTCAATGAGTACGGGTATAAGAGGCTTTTCATCAATCCGGCTATTTTTGGTTTTTATGGGCATTTAGGGGGTTTTGAGAATGTAAAAAATATACCCCCGGCAACGCGAGATATTTTTCCCACTTCTGGTTTATTTCGAAACTGTGAATCCAATGATCCGAAAATCTATGCTCTGGAAGTAATAGGGGAAGATCTCGGGTATCTTCATTGGCTGAATGTGAGCGGCGCCCAGGCCGTATTCGATGATCCTAACTTTTTTAAGAAAGTTTTTTGCATAAATACGAATGAGTTTAGTTGGTATTTATCCGGATCAGACTACACGTCAATAACCCAGACGCCCACCTATTCCCGCACGGGATTGAAGGTTGACCTGAAGGTAAACGGTTCTGATGCGCCTGCTCCGGTCTCCTGGAACTCGACATTTATCGCGTCTTGGACATCTTCCGAGGCTGTCCGATGCGCCGGATTGGAATATCTGGCACCGGCCGATGCCATCAATCCCGAGAACCTATCACTGGCCGGATCGGCAACTGCCTATGCGCGGGCCACTATCCAAGTTCCCCAGACAGACATCGCCGTTCATATCATCTGCTATGACAGTCAGGGGCAGTATACCGAAGACTTCATATCTCTTCCCATCATTCCGGCAAGCTTGCCTTCCCTTACCATTGTGAGTCCGGCCACAACTGCTGTGGTGGCTCAAGGAAATTCCCAAGAAATTCGGTGGGAATCTCGCAATCTTTCTTCCCGCCTGAACATTGTCCTGCAAAAACCCATTTCAGGAAACATCCATGGCGGGGAGTATTGGTACATAGCAAAAAACATTCCCAATACGGGCGCGTATTTGTGGAACACGGGAGACGTTCTTAGCGGAGATGCCACGAAGGAAACACTTTCCCGTCAGCCTGGTGTCGGCAGTTATTACGTGTTCATCTCAAATGATGAAGAATCGGTTTTCTTCGGAGGCGATAAAGAAATAACAATTGTCGCTCCTTAATTAAGCTGATTGCTTATTACTTTTAGTTTCTCTATACTTTTATGATGAGAATATATTTGTATATACTCGCCCCGGTTATTATAATTTTTGTGGCTTTGTTCGCCACCCTTCCCCCTAAAACAAATGCTATTGCTTTTACTCCTTTTGGAGGAATGGTTCTTTACACGCAAGTTTGTACGTGTAGCGCAAATACCCTGGTATATGTCGGTCCTCCCCGCGGCGGAAACTACATTCTGGCTCCCTCGACTATGATGTACAGTAATTATCGGGTAATATCGGGTCGCTGGGTACTTGGAATAGCAAGCGGCTACGGTACGTGCCTCATGTATTCCGGTAACTCCTGTTATCAGGCTGGGGCAGGCCCAATTATGTCAAAGGTGGGAACGAATTAATTTATCTCTAATTGCTATTTATATTCTAATGTAGGGGATTTAATGTTGTTAAAATATCTCATGCGCAACGAATGGATTTTTTCAATAATTTCGCATAAAATGGATTCGAGCGTGATTGCATAGATACGCATATATAATGAAATTTCCGAAAGAAATAGCCGCTATCCTTTATACCCTCCGCGAGGGCGGTTTTGAGGCATACGCCGTTGGCGGCTGTGTGCGCGACCTTCTGCGCAGAACCGCTTATGGTGAGCCTGTCGAACCAAAAGATTGGGACGTTACTACCAATGCCCGGCCTGGAGATATCCAGAGTTTATTCCCCGAAAGCTTTTACGAGAACACCTTCGGGACCGTTACCGTAAAAACCGGGGCGGGTGACGCATCACTCCGGGAGGTACAAGTAACGCCGTTCCGCATTGAGGGAAAGTATAGCGATAAGCGCCACCCGGAAGAGGTTTCTTTTGCCGCTAAACTGGAAGACGACCTTTCTCGCCGCGATTTCACAATTAATGCCATGGCTATGGATCCGGAAGAGGAAATTATCGATCTTTATAACGGTCGGGAGGATATCGAAAAGAAATTAGTCCGAACCGTCGGTAATCCCCAGGAGCGGTTCGATGAAGATGCGCTTCGCATCCTTCGCGCTGTTCGCTTCGCTACCACGCTTGGCTTCTCCATTGAAAAAGAAACGCAGGCCGCCATCATCGGCAATGCTCCGTCTTTAGCGACGATTTCCCAAGAACGCATCCGCGATGAATTTGTAAAAATCATTGAATCGGATCATGCATACCAAGGCATGCTTCTTCTCTTAGAGCTGGGTCTCTTAAAATATATCGTTGCAGAGCTTCTGGAAGGCGTTGAAGTCGGCCAAAATCTCCACCACATTTATACCGTGTGGGAGCACAACGTTCTGGCGCTCAAATATACGACTGATAAAAAATATTCTCTGATCATTCGCCTGGCGGCGCTCCTGCATGATGTAGGTAAGCCGCGCACCAAGCGCGGCGAGGGGAAATATTCAACCTTCTACGGACACGAGGTAGTGGGCGCTCGCATGACAAAACAAATACTTGCGCGATTAAAATTTTCTAGCGAGATCGTTGAAAAAGTTACCAAGCTAGTTCGTTATCATCTTTTCTATTACAACGTCGATGAGGTCACGGAATCGTCCGTCCGTCGCCTCATGGTCAACGTCGGCCCGGAAAACATGGAAGATCTCTTGAAAGTCCGAGAAGCAGACCGCATCGGCTCCGGCACGCCAAAGGCGGTGCCCTACAAGCTCCGGCACCTTAAATATATCATCGACAAAGTCTCTCATGATCCGATTTCCGCCAAGATGCTCGCCGTGAAAGGAGATGATGTCATGCAGGAACTCAATCTGAAACCCGGACCAAAAGTGGGCCTTATTTTAAACTCGCTCCTAGCCGAAGTACTCGATGATCCGACAAAAAACCACAAAGAGTATCTGCAAAGGCGTATCCATGAATTAGATAAGAAGTCTCCTCAAGAACTTAAGGAGGCTCTTCGCAAGATCGAAGAGGCGATCGAGAGAGAAGAAAAGGAACGCATGAAGAAATATTATGTATAAAATACGAGGTTTCAGGCTGTGGTGTACCAGTAACACGCTTGGTTCGGGACCAAGAGACAGAGGGTGCAATTCCCTCCAGCCTGACTATGAATGAAAAATCCATATCGTGCGACAATCCGCAGTTATGAAAAAAGTTTTACTGATCACCGTTGTCTTTCTTGGTATAAACATATGGCACACATCAGTTTACGCCACTACTGACGACCGCGATAACGACGGCTTATCCAACGATGCGGAAATACAAATCTACGGCACCGATCCCGACAGAGCCGACACCGATGGTAATGGCATCCTCGATGGAGATCAAGTTCGGAACGGTATCTTGCCCCTGGCTGATACAGTCAACTTCTCGAAAGTAAAAGATAAAAGAATCGAGGTGGACTTAAGCGAGCAACGACTCCGGTACTTTGGAGATGGAAAGCTTTTGGGATCCTTTCTTATCTCCTCTGGAGTATTGCAAAGACCGACTCCCGTAGGAACTTTTACGGTACAGGCCAAGAGGCCGCTCGTTCGCTATCGAGGACTAGGATATGATTTCCCCAACACCAAATGGAACCTTCAGTTCAAGTCAAAATATTACATCCACGGCACATATTGGCACAACAATTTTGGCAAACCCATGAGCCATGGGTGCGTGAACGTCGCGTATAAAGATATGGAACGGCTGTATGCGTTCGCCGATGTCGGCACTCGCGTAACTATTCACCGTTAAGCGCTAGTAACCGCCTTGTGTGGCCAGCTGATCAGCTTCTGCCATCCGCCGTTCCGCCTCGGTAACATGCCACGAGAGATCACCTTCCGCGCCGATAGCCAGCACATCGCGGATGTTTTCTATGACATCAACTTTGATAGAGTAGGCGAGATCGCCGGGCAGGGAGCGTTCGGCCCACATCGAAATTCCGGCGATAAATATAAAGCTAAATGCCAGTGTACTGGCTATAGAATATTTATAAAACTTCAAACTGGAGAAAAATCCTGCCCCGCCTTGGCGGGGGAGATGTTGTTCCATGTACGCAAAAAGGCGAGCGCGTATTTCCTGCTTCTCGTGGTTTAAAAGGTGAATCTGCCGCGCGCCCTTAATAAATTGTTCCAATTCTTTATCCATTACTTTTTGATATTAAATTTCTCACCTGCTGCAAGCCTCGGTGAATTCGCACCGACACTACATTCTCGCTTTCTCCGATGATATCGGCTATCCCTTTGATGGAAAGTTCATCAACATAGCGCATCAGAATGACATCACAATATTTTTCATCCATGTTCTGGATTATCCGCATAAGGTATTTTACATCAAGAGCGTTGTAAAGTTGGTGATTGTCATCCGCGGGGGCATCGAATCCTTGATCCATGAGATGATCCAGGGATGGTTCTTTTTTCTTGCGTGAATAGTCGATGATCAGATTTCTTGCCACCTGGTAGAGAAATGCTCGGAGATTCCATATTTCTTTATCCGCCCGAAGGTACTCCCACGTTTTGATAAAGGTCTCCTGCGTGATATCGAGCGCAAGATCACGCTGGCGCACGCGTACATAGCAGAACCGGAAGATCGCATCCGAATAATCCTCGTACGCTTTTAGAAATAGCTCGCTGATGCCGGGTTTACTCATAGATGATGACGTGAAAACAAGATAAATCTTACTGCCTGTCGGCAAGGCAGGCCCGCTTACGTTGTACCACTCTAGCATACCCCCAACACGGACGACAACTCAAAACGCTTCCCGCCAAGGCGGGGAGCGTTGGTAACATTTACGCTACTAGGATTGGGTAGGCGTTGGGCTCGGGGTTGGAGTCGGGGTTGGAGATGACTTTGCGTCATTAATAGACTTGATTACACCTATCAGCGCCTCATGAACTGCCTTAATTTTTTCGAGAATATCCTTATTGATTTCACGAACCTGCTTAAGCACGGCTTTTGAATCAGTGGTATCCAAGTCTTTCACAGTTTTACTTCCGTCATCCAACGCGGTCTTTGCGCTTGCGATAAGGACACGCGCGGCCGCGAGTTTTGACTTGAGTTCAGTAATAGAAGCAGTATTTTTACCGCTTGCCTCCATGGCAATGATTTTCTTTTCAATTCGATCGGCGAGTTTTTCCTGGTTTTTGATAAGGATCCCGAGGCGAAACTCCATCTTGTCCCAGAATCGTTGAATCTGTTGCTGCTTTTTTTCTTGAGCGGTAACTTTCTTGATCTCCTGCTTCTCTTTTGCTTCTTCTTTTGCTTCTTCTTTTTTTTCCTCAATCTTCACTTCCGTTTTGGCTTTTTGCTCATCTTTCTTTAGTCCCAAAAATCTTTGGATTTTTGCTTTCAGCCCAACTTTTTCCTGAACCTCTTTGGGCATTTCATTAGCTAATGCCGCAACCCCTGACATACTTATAGCAACTGCCACAAGCACCGACATCGCAAGATACTTCTTCATTATGAACAAATCTTCCGCACCACGACTCGAAATCGCATATAGCGATAGCGAATACGGGTTAGGGAAAAATTAACGTTTGGTTACGTATCGTTCCACTACTATGACGCCGGCTTCATGGTATTTCTTACAAAAATAAGAAAACATTGGCTTTTCGCGTGCTTTTCTGGTATTTTGAATCGGTACTTGGGCCCATAGCCCCTCACCCAGAACATTATGTATTATGTGTATGTACTAAAAAGTGAGCGGGATGGTAGCATTTATATCGGATACACAAATGATCTTAAACGGAGACTAGTGGAACATAATGGAGGAAAAAATATCTCCACCAAACACAAGTCTCCGTACGAGCTCGTTTACTACGAATCATATAAATCCAGAGCAGATGCGCGATATCGTGAATCAAATCTAAAACGCTTTGCGCAAGCATACAAGGCATTGCGGGACAGAATAAGAAATTCTCTGCAATAATGTTCTGGGTGAGGGGCCCATAGCTCAGCTGGTAGAGCGCGTCATTCGCATTGACGAGGCCGCCGGTTCGAATCCGGCTGGGTCCACCATGGAACGCATCCTCCAAGGACTCAATGAAAAACAAATAGAGGCCGTTCGGGCTACCGAAGGGCCTGTTTTGGTTATTTCCGGACCCGGCTCCGGTAAGACCCGCTGTCTTACGCACCGAATCGCATACCTCATGGCTAATGGCATCCCCGGAGAGCAAATCCTTGGCATAACCTTCACGAACAAAGCCGCCAACGAGATCAAAGAAAGGGTAGAGAATTTATTGAAGGGCCTAAATCAATCCAAGGGATTGATCGGCCAAACAGGCCAACGGCCTGTTTTAGGCACTTTCCACTCCCTCGGCCTCCGTATCTTGCGGCGAGAAATCGGGCTCCTTGGTTATGGTCGAAATTTTGTCATCCTTGACACCAACGACCAGCTGGCAGTCGTAAAGCGGATGCTCGCGGCGAAAGAATTAGATTCAAAAAAATTCACTCCCAACGCAATCCTCAACGCCATATCGAAACTTAAAACGGAACTTATTTCCCCTGAACATTATAATCCTCCTGAATTTTATCAGCAGATAGTCGCCCAAATCTATAATAGCTACCAGCAGGAACTCCAAAAGATGAATGGTTTGGACTTTGACGACTTAATCGCCCTGCCGGTAAAGATTTTTAGAAATCATCCCGATATTCTCCAAAAATACCAAAATGCCTGGAGATACATCATGGTCGACGAATACCAGGATACCAGCCATGATCAGTACATTCTTATCGCGCTCTTGGCGCGAGCCCACAAAAACCTTTTCTGTATCGGCGATGATGCGCAATCCATCTATATGTTCCGCGAAGCGGATATTCGGAACATTCTTAATTTTCAAAAAGACTATCCGGAGGGAAAAGTCATACTCCTGGAACAAAACTACCGCTCGACAAAAAATATTCTAACAGCGGCCCAGCACGTCATCAGCAACAACAAATCACAATTCCCCAAATCGCTGTGGACTAAAAACACGACAGGGGAGAAGATCCATGTCCAAGAGACGGTTAACGAGCGCGATGAAGCCAATTTTATTATTTCCAAAATGCAGGAGCTGATGGACGGCGGGCACTCCATTAAAGACTTTACCGCCCTTTACCGGACACACGCTCAATCCCGCGCTCTTGAAGAAGCGCTCACCTTTAATGGTTTCCCGTATCAGATCGTGGGCGGTATCAAATTCTATGAACGTAAAGAGGTTAAAGACATCCTGGCATACCTTCGCTTTTTGAATAATCCGAAAGACAGCGTGAGCCTGGAACGCATTTACAACATCCCGACCCGTGGCATCGGCAAAACTACCATTGACAAAATCATAGCCCATGATGCCCCAGATCGCATTATCGCGATCCAGCAGTTGGCCGCTAAAAAAAAATCAAAGCCGTTATTGGAATTCGCGCTTACGCTTTCTGAAATGCGTGAAGATCTTCAGGAGCAGAAGGTCAGTTCGATTATGAAGACTATCGTTAAAAAGATCGATTACGAGAATTATCTTATAAATCTCAAGGGTGACGCTTACGAAAATGCGGAAGAACGCATCGAAAATCTTAAAGAACTTTTTACCGTCGCTCGAAAATACGACGAGATGGGCAACGGGGGGATCTTGAAATTTCTCGAGGATGTGGCCCTCCTCCAAGAGACCGATAAGCTGAAAAATGACGAACAACGGGTAACGCTCATGACGATGCACTCCTCGAAAGGATTGGAATTTCCCGTGGTTTTCATCATTGGCATGGAAGAAGGATTATTTCCCCATAACCGGTCGTTATTCGAGCCTGCGGAGCTCGAAGAGGAGCGGCGACTGTGCTACGTCGCGCTCACTCGCGCCCAGCAAAGACTCTTTCTTACCTATGCCAAGTGGCGAAATATCTTTGGTTCGACGCAGGCAAACTTACCATCACGATTTATCAACGAAATGCCCCAGGAACTCCTGGAACACAAGCGGTATGATTTCGGTGCTGACGAAGATGATAAAATAATCATCGAATACTGATGAAGATCCCGGCAAAAAAATCTCTGGGCCAAAACTTTCTCTCCAATCCCCGAATTTTGGAAAAGATTTGCGCGGCCGCGCAACTAACGAAAGGGGACACGGTGCTTGAAGTTGGACCAGGCACGGGAAATTTAACACAGGTTTTATCCGAGAAAGCACAGAGCGTTATTGCTATCGAAAAAGACCACCGCCTTATCGAAGAATTGGCAAAGCGTTTCCCCGATACTCAACGCATTAAAGTCATCGAAGGAGATGTGCTTGAGATCAATCCCGAATCGCTGGACTTGAAAGCGCGGGAGTATAAAATCGTCGCAAATATTCCGTACTATATCACGTCGCATTTCATTCGGACTGTCTTTGAACAATGGCCGCGGCCTTCGATCATCGTGCTTACTATCCAAAAAGAAGTGGCCCAACGCATCGTTGCCCAGCCACCGCATATGAACCTACTGGCCTTGTCAGTGCAATTTTACGCCGACACCAAGATTATCGACACAATCAAACGGGGCAGTTTCAACCCGGTACCGAAGGTGGATTCAGTAATCATTAAAATTGTCCCCAGGATCATACCGCCACTGATTAAACCCGAACTCTTTTTTCGCATTATTAAGGCCGGATTCTCTAGTCCTCGAAAACAGCTCATAAATAACCTCCCCGCGCCCAAAGAGACGGTAACAACAATACTTCAAAATATGAGAATAGATCCCAAAACTCGCCCCGAAGCGCTTAATCTGGAACAATGGGTCAGTTTGGCCGCTGAAATATTTCAAAATTAACCACTGATATGGTATTATTTGTATAGGTAAATCGATTCCCGTAATGCCTATCAAGGTTAAAATAGTCTTCTCTTTAATCGCAACCGTTGCGGTTGTGTCTCTTTTCCAATTGGCGACATCCGCCCATCTTTTTTCGCCCGCAAAAAATACCACGCCGCTAACAAACGCCACCGTCCAGGCATTATACCTTGACGATGACAATGATGGTTTGAATAATATTGAAGAATCGTATTGGAATACCGATTTTCAAGATCCCGATACCGATAAGGATGGGTATTTGGACGGTGAGGAGGTCTCTTCCGGTCACGACCCTTCGAAAGCTGGCCCTGACGATTCCCTTACGGAACAAAATTTAACAAAGAAATTCGCAGAACTGACGCTGGCGGGCCTTTATGAAGGATCGTTAAAGCCGTCTAATCCTGCGTACGTACCGGCCATTGATGCCATCACAGCGGCGGTCACAGATGACCTACAGCGCAGTCAGTACGTGAAAATTGATGACACAAGACTGCATTTGGTGGCTCCATCGACCTTAGCTCAAGAAAAGTATGTTCAGTCAGTAGGAGAGATAATAAAAGAATTTTTGCCGGTGTTTGTGGAGTCATTAAGTAATGGAAGTAAGCTTGACCCGAGTATATCCACGCCGGCTGATAATGATATCATCACCTATTTTAAAGACGCCCAGGGAACAATGGCAGCACTCATAACAAGAATGTACCGTGTGGAGATTCCAGAAAACTGGCAGACTAATCACAGAAATGCTCTCCAATTACTGATGTCCGCGCATAATGGCATCCAAGCGTTCGCATTAAGCGAATCTGACCCAGTCCGTTATTATGCGGGCATCAGCTCTCTTCAGCTTACCAGCAATACGCTGCCCGTAGTCATCCGTTCATTTGCAAATCAAATTGCAAATGACGGGTTATCATCGGGAACTATTTTTAGATCACTCCTAACAAAATGAAGAGGCTAACTCACATATCGTCAGCTATAGTCGCTATTATGGTCTTAATGATTCCGCTTGCTTACTCGCTTCGCTCAAGCTCCGATGAGGCGGGCCGGACGGACAGGTTTACATTTATTACTACCGCCCAAGCAAGTACCAGAGAAATTTTCGTTGGTGTTTCCTCGTGCGCCGCCGGCGCTTATCTTGCTGGGGAGCTCCAAAAACTGGCCAGTAGCATACCGGGGCTTGCGTCTGCCGTGAATTCAGCACTAATGGTCCCCGTTTTTGATAACCCAAATCTGAACGCCTACGCTAATAAAGAAGGTATGCTCGATATCGTTGCTCGGTGCGGCGCCCGCGCTATCCTAAATCAGATGACTGGGGGAATAATGAACGCCGCTCAAACTAAAGGACGTGATGGCGGAGCAAGCATAGTCCAGAATTGGAGAAATTTTATGACCAACGCCCAGTATCGAGGCGAAGACGTATTTCGAGCAATTGTAGCAAACACGCAGTTATGCAGTTACCTGAAAAGTGATATTTACAGCATTTTTCGAACATCAGACAGATTTAAAGTTGCTTTAAGGAGCCAAAATATCAGGATTGAAGATCTGGATCCTTATACGTTGAGGGCTAAGTGCTCTCTGCCCAATACGTTTGACCCCATGGCATTCCAGCGAGATTTTGCAGGCAATGGCGGATGGCAAACCTACACCAAACTCCTTCAGCCGGAAAACAATCTTTACGGCGTTCTCTTTCAATCTATTACTGAACTGTCTAAACAGCGCGAGCTGGAGGTTTCGGCCGACCTCAACGAAGTTGATAATGGTTACCTTGCCATTCGAGAAGGAGGGGGAGCGAATAGCTGTTCCATCCGATCACCCACCAGTGGGCGATGCCTTTTTTACAAGGATATCCGAACTACGGGCGGCCAGCTGGCAAACTCGGTCGCCAGCGCCATAAAAGCAGAGTTGGAGTGGATAACAAGCACCGATGAGCTTTCGGAGCTAATAGCATCGGGGGTCGAGGTACTTATGAACCGGGTTATTGATAGCCTTAGTTCAGAAGACGGTGACTACCTCGTTTATAACGATCCCATTGTGCCTACGGAAGATATCTGCGTTCGAAAGCCCGTTGGGCTTAACCCCAGCGGCTCACCGTCTCCCAGCGAACTCAACGCAATACGCAAAGAGCTTGATAAAAACCTAAGAGCTATCAAAGACACAGCAAGAGACAGTAATGAAATGGAGAGAAGGATAGCGGAATTTGATGCTACCTTCATGCGAGCAGTGCCGGAGGGTGAAGACCCCACAGTTCGCACCGCCACCCTCGCCCGCCTGAGAGAAGGAATCATCGCCCTGGCCAAAGATGAGAAAAAAGGTGCTGCCTCGTCGCTGATGGGCGCTCGGGAATCTCTTCTCACTCGGTACAAAACAGTCCTTGGAATTTCAGATGGAGCCAGGACTTGTCCGCCGGATCCTACACCTCCGCCGGCGCCGGCCCCTCGTCCATCGGGTAGCCCTCCACCCTCGACGTGCGCGCCAGACACTAGCGGCTGTGTGGTCAATGAAATAGGTAATACCTGCATCAACGCAAGTTACCGCGAAGCGGTTATGGCAGCTATCACTCAATACATCCAAAGTAATCCTGATGTATTTGAGGATCCTGACGCAGAAGCCCCCACCATCAAAGACGGTCGGACGCAAGAATACATGGCGGGTGTTGTTGCCATCCTAAATCAGCAAGGATATTCAGCGCAGGTTGATTCAGAAGACGAGATTGCCGTGAAGCGTTCAGGAGGGTCGTTCTCGGAAGGATACGACATCCTCACGTCGGACAGACAAGTACGCCGTTTCCACGCGGCAACCTGCACCCCAGCGTCATTCTAATGGCTGCCCTTTGGTAAGTTATCGCATGCCTACATATTTTCCTCAAAAACCCGCGTTAAAAAAAATCCTCCTGGCCATTATTCTGGGTGTGTTTGTGGTAGTGGCAATCTTTCCGAGTTCCGCACTGGCTGTCGGTGCCGCCCCTAAAACTGAAAGCGGGGGTACCAGCGTATATGCCTTCCAAATGGGAACCGCCCTCTATTGGGTACTTACCGGCCTTCTTCAGGGGATCCAAGCGCTGGCCCAGATATTCGAAACGTTTATTCACTACGGCATCAACGTAAATATTCCGGTCATCACCAACACTTGGAAAATTGTAAGGGATTTTGCCAACATGTTCTTTATCCTCATCATTATCATCATGGCATTTGCTACTATCTTCGATGTAAGTGGGTATCAGGTCAACGCCCAACTCATTACGAAATTCTTAATAGTCGCCATTCTCATTAATTTCAGCCTCACGCTTAGTGGGCTGTTCATCGGCGGGGTAGATAGGGTCAATGGCGTCTTTATTAATGGCCTCGGCAATATCGGCAGTCGCTTCGCTCAAGTCTTTAACGCGTCCGAGATTCTTGGTAGTGATAAGGTCAGCTTTGGTCGATCAATCACGGCGATGTTGGGGACGGCGGGATGTAATGCCACCGGCCTAAGTTGGCTTGGTTTTGATTGCGTCAGAGCCGGCGCATCAATAGCCGGAGTTCCTCAAAGCGCGTTAACCTGGGCCACGTCCTTCCGGCTTTTCTTTTCGGTGATTCTTGTGGGCATGATTGCTTTCGGAATGCTCATCTCCACGCTCTTTGCGCTTATACGAATTCCTTTCCTGTGGTTCCTTCTTATATTTTCTCCCCTTGCCGGCCTGGCCAGTATTCTGCCCGCCACGCGCCAAGGATGGAACATGTGGTTCAAGGAATTTATCGCTTGGAACACATTTCTCCCGATATATCTTTTCTTCCTGTATTTCGGGATGTATTTTCTCTCGAGTCAAAATCAGGTTATGGCCAGTCTAAGCGCCTATCCGGTTACGGAAAAACTGCAAGGCATAGGCTTCTCAATCCAGTTTGTATTTTTCTATCTCGTAGCCGGCTTCATTCTCCTCGGTGGATCCGCATTTGCCTTCGCCGCGTCCAGAAGCGCTGGGGGTTTGGCATCTACGATCGGAGCAAAATGGAGCCAGGGCGCCGCGAATTGGACTCGCTCATTTGCCGGTCGGGCAACTCTCGTTACTCCGGCATATCAAGGCGCCAAGGAGGGGTTAAAGGCTAAAGGAGAACGTATTCGCAAAGAAGGCATGTTTGGCATCGGCGGAAGCTTAAAGGGCGAGGCGACACGTGCTGGCGTGGCGCAGATATTTGGAGTAAGGGGAGCCGTCGAGGAACAACGGCGCGCCAAGATAAAGTATTTTGAGGATAAATTTAAGAAAGACAATCTTGATACGCCGAAACTTAGAGCTAATCTAAACTCCGCGCGGGGCGAAGAGAAGTTGGCTATCTATAGGCGACTTAAAGATCTTAAGGACCTCGGGGGAGATGAGATGCTGGAAGCTTACAAATCATACAAATCTATCGCAGGCGGAAATAGCGCCACCGATTTTGCCAAAGAGATTGATTTCAAAAAAGACCTTGAGAAAAATGAGCGTCTAGACTGGTTTAAGGAGGTTACGGTTGGTGAGGACGTGAAAAGAAAATTGGCTAACATCATGGCCGACGAAGGAGAACTCAAACGCGGAGAAATATTTGACGCTTTACGCTTATACAAGCCCGGATCTAATGAACGACGTGATTTCTTACTATCCAAGGTTGCTAAAAAGAAACTTGTTGAAGCATACCGAATCGCGGAGCGCCTTGGAATACCAGATGCTCGCGGTACTCGTGTTGATACTAATCAATACCTAGAAAAGGAAATTGCCCGACGAAAAGGAGAAGATCTCTTGGGCCTCATTGATGGCGGATTTTATGATCCTAATACTGATAGGCTTAAAGATCCGGCGACTCTAAATCCCGAACAGAAAATTCTCATGAACAAATTGATTGATGTATTTATTAATAAGAGTGACATCGTACGAAATCTTCTTAAAAACCCAAACGCTTCACCTGAACAACAAATGGTAATTACATTTTTGGGAGATGCCGCGAGAGATAGGGGTACAAGACGAGCGGGAGGTACTCCGCCCCCAAAGCGCGCACCACATGCGGATCCTTTCCCATAAAGTTATGGAAGATGATATTAATCCATTAAATTATTACCGATATAGTCCTTATTTTGCGGGACTAGCGGAGGAGTCAAAAGAATCTCGGTTGAGGTTCTTTGAGCGTTATCAAAAACTTCCAGAACTTGTTAAAGATTTTATGACCAGCCCTAAAGCGGCTGACTATCTTTGGACCTTGGGCCAAAACAATAATTTCACCGATGATCAAATTACCATCATGGCTCGGAAAGTGCGCGAAGTGGTGGTAGGAAAAATACCTTTGGAGAGTTTCGCTTCGGAGATTGCTCGAGAACTGCCCTGCGACCAAAATTACGCCGCGGAGCTTGTTCGTTTCATCACCAACGATTTATTCGCGCCGGTCATGGAAGATATTAAAAAGATCCAACGAGAAATGGCGCCCCCACCGCCAACGCCGCCTATTTCTAGCCAAGAGACGAATAAAAATAATATAATAGACTTGCGCGAGCTATCAGAATGAATCATGAAATTTCAATTACCGCAATTTATTGAAACCGAGGTAAAATTAGTAGGGCCGTTTACCTTAAAGCAATTTCTTTGGATCGCCGCGGGAGCGTCAATGCTTTTTGTGTTATTCATCGTAGTGCATGGCCTTTGGTTTTTCGTCCTGGCGATTCCCATCGTCGCCATATCACTTTCTCTGGCCTTTGTAAAAATGCAGGGGGTCCCTCTTATCAACTATGCATCATATATGCTTTCATATTTCTTAAACCCCAAGAAATATCTGTATCAAAATCGGACATCGCAATCATTACCCATAAATCTAAAAAATAATGGCTAGCCCAACTACCCACAATCTTATCGAGATCGCCGACATCAAAGATAACGTCGTGCTTCTCCGCAATGGTTCGCTCCGTTTGGTTCTCGAGGTATCGGCGATCAACTTTGAGCTACGCTCGGAAGACGAACAGTCTGCCATCGTCCAGAGCTTCCAAAATTTTCTCAATTCGATCGATTTTCCGATCCAAATTGTAATCGGGTCGCAGAAATACGATATTGATGACTACTTAAAGACAGTGGCCGCGGCGACAGATTCGCTTACCAATGATCTTCTTAAAATCCAGGCGGCGGAATACATGAAATTTGTTCAGGACCTTTCATCGCTGGCAAATATCATGTCGAAACACTTTTATATCGTCATTCCGTTTTATGTCGTCGAAACAGGAGGCGGGAAAGGGATATTGGACAGCATCAAAGGCATCTTCAAGAGTTCGGCATCTATCGCCGCAATTCCCGAGGAACAGTTTGCCGCCTATCAGAACCAGCTTGTTCAGCGGGCAGAGCTGGTGTTTGATAGCCTCGTGGGTAGTGGGCTTCGCGCTCGAATTCTGGAGAAAGGTGAGTTGGAAAATCTTTTCTACCTGCTCTACAACCCAGGAAGCAAGCCTAAAACTCAATCATAACCATGGATCTAAAAAATATATCTACCGTTGCCTCTTCAATCGCTCCTTCGGCCTTAAGTATCACCCCTAACTACGTTCAGATAGGGGAGAAGTATGCGCGCACTATCTTTCTGGCTACGTTCCCGCGCTTCTTACACACCAATTGGTTCTCCCCGATCGTCAACTTTGATCGGGTATTTCAGACAGCGATTTATGTCGTTCCTAAAAACACTGCCGCCGTATTAAAACAGCTCCGCGATCAGCTCGCTCGATTGCAGGCCCAGGCGATGGAGGAGGCTTCGTCCGGAAAGGTGCGGGATCCTCTCTTGGAAACAGCCATGGGCGATATTGAAATTCTTCGCGACAAGTTACAGCAAGGAACGGATAAATTCTTTGAGCTTGGCGTTTACATAACCTTCTTTGAGGATAACGTTAAAGCTCTTGACGACACCGAGGGAAAATTCAAATCACTCCTCGAGTACCAACTCGTATTCGCCCGCCCGGCAGTCTTTCGAATGCTCGAAGGCTTCACCTCAACCCTGCCTATTAATGATGACCGTTTGAGCGTATATACCTCCCTCAACACTGAACCGATCTCTTCCATTTTCCCTTTTGTTTCATATGACCTCACATCGAGTTCGGGCATTCTCTATGGCATCAACACCCACAATAATTCCCTTGTGCTCTTCGATCGTTTTAGCTTAGAGAACGCCAATATGGTGGTTTTTGGCACCTCTGGAGGAGGAAAAAGCTACACCATCAAGCTTGAACTTCTCCGTAGCCTCATTATGGGCACGCAGGTGTTTGTCCTTGATCCCGAAAACGAATATAAATTCCTCGCAGAAACGGTTGGCGGAACAACAATAAAAATATCAATCAATTCCGACCAGCACATCAATCCGTTTGATCTGCCCATCCCAAGACCGGGGGAGTCATCATCAGACATCTTCAATTCTCACATCCTTAATCTTTCCGGCTTGATGAAATTGCTCTTGGGAACCTTGACCCCCCAGGAGGACGCCCTTCTTGATGAAGCGCTCATTCAGACATACGCCATTAAAGATATCACTCCCGATACCGACTTCTCTCAAGCGGCTCCGCCCATCTTGGGAGATCTTCAAAGCGTTATGGAGGGACTATCGGGCGCTGAAGCCATGGCCACCCGGCTAAGAAAGTTTACCCAAGGCACCTTCGCCGGTTTTCTTAATCGACCCACCAATGTACCTTTGGACAACCAGCTCATCGTGTTCGGTATTCGGGATATGGAAGAGGAGCTCCGACCGGTAGCCATGTATCTTGTTCTTAATTTCCTTTGGACCCAGATCCGTAGAGAGTTAAAGAAGCGCCTCTTGGTTATTGACGAGGCGTGGTGGCTTATGAAATATCCCGTGGGCGCGGATTTCTTATTTAATATTGCTAAGCGCGGACGTAAGTATTATGTCGGTCTCACTACCATCACTCAAGATATTCCCGACTTTATGGGTATTCCCCAGGGAAAAGCGGTTGTTGCCAACTCTGCTATGCAAATTCTTATGAAACAATCGCCCGCATCGATTGAAGTGGTAAAAGAGACCTTCAATCTTACTGACAGCGAGAAGTATTATCTTCTGGAAGCACGGGTCGGCTTTGGCCTATTTTTCCTTGGCGCCAACCATGTCGGCATTCGTGTAACGCCGTCATACGCCGAGGATCAAATCGTCACCTCGGACCCCAGGCAAATCCTCGAAATTGAAAAGGCAAAAGAAGAATTAACCAACCTCAACGCACAATAGTTATGTATGGTATATACTCCCGACCAACTCGCCCACGAAGAATTAGTCAAAAATCAGCTTTCTCACGCTCAGTCCCAACAACAGCAGCAGACGGCAATCGCCGAGACCACGCAACAGATTAAAAAACCGTCATTTTTAGGGTATCTACTGCTCCTTTTTCTCGCGGCGCTTCTCGACATCATAGACCTGATTGAGTTTACGGGCGTTGGTATTATCATTTCAAAAATAATACAGGTATTCGCTACGATTTTCTTCGTCTCTATCGCTTTTTTCGTCAACAAAAAAATTAAGCGTATGCGTATGGCTAGCGATTTTTTAGACATGCGCGCCAAAAGGATCCTCCTGCGCGTTCAGCAACTAAGAACTCGATATGCCGCCGCTATCAAACTCTCCCGCAAGGTTAAATTTCTTCGCAAGCCTGTACGCAAATTCGCCCTGGCAACCCGCAAGATTTCTAAAGCCATCACCCGCAACCCGATCGGGAAAAGCCTTTTAGCTAACGTCTTGGAGTTTATTCCGTTGGTCGGCGTACTTCCTTTCCAGATGATCAGTGTCTATCTTATGTATCGCGACCATAAAAAAACGTATGCCGAATCCCTAGCCACCGTGCCCGAATATCAAGAGGCTAAAGCCGTAGAAGAAGAGGAATTTAATAACGAACAAGTTGAGCTCTACGAAAGAATCATGGCAGAATCTGTGTCTAGCGAAGATAACTCTGAATCTGCCTAACTTTTATAAATCCTAACGCCAAGGTACAATAATCACATGCGTAGTGAAAAAATAATCGTCGTTTTAGTTATTGTCTTCTTCTCCGTGTCAGGGTTACTAGCTTGGTATCTTTTTGGTCGCAATAACGCCCCTCCGCGCCCCAACTTAACCCGGGCTAATATTACCGACGGGGCTAAAGGATCTCCGACTGCATCTCCCGACGCCAAAACGCGCATACCCTCTCCCGCGCCGATCAGTGGGGGAAAAGCAATCTCGATAACCGCCTCATCTCAAAAAGGAAGGGTTCTATACTATAATCCGGAAACCGGCATCGTCACTGAAACCGATTTTAATGGCAGTAACAGTATTATAATCTCACCAGTAAAACTCCCGGGGTTTCTCCGAACCATCTGGTCGCCGAATAAAGCCGAAGTGATCTCCGAATTTGTATCGTCACGGTTCAGATATTTTAATTACACTACGAAACAATCGGTTAATCTGGGGTCCGGGGTACGATCAATCGTTTTTAGTCCCGATGGATCTCAAATTGCGTATTTTCTCAAAAATTCTGAAGGTAGCGGTATCTACCTAGCCAGCCCGGACAACCAAGAATCAAAGAAAATCTTAAGCACCCGCTTTTCAAAAGTCCAGCTTTTGTGGCCCGGAAAAAATTTCTTGAGCCTCGTTGTGCATGACGAGCAAACCGACCTGGAGAGCCTTTTTACTCTTACTCTCGAGGGCAGGCTGACGAAAATCTTAGAAAACCTTTCTCATATCGAAACCGCGTGGTCTCGCGAGGGAGAGAACGTCATCATTTCTTTCTTTGACGAGCGCGATGCCCTTCAAACGGTGCGCTACACCGTAGCCACGGGAGAATCTCGGGAAATCGATATGGAATCGCGCGCCTCGCAATGCGCGTGGACCGCCGCCGCGCAGGTCGTACTATGCGCCGTTTCACAAACTCCCATGAGCTCCGCCGCACTCGAGAATAAATCAAAGATCGCCCAGGACATGTATGAGATAGATTCGGAATTAGGAACAAAAAAACTCCTCTTCTCAAGCGGGAGTGGAGGTTCGAAGATCCAGATTGCCGAGCTGTTGCTGTCGCCAGCCGAAGATTATTTGATTTTTACGAACGTATTTGACGAAAGACTCTACGGTTTTAAACGCTAGTTCAGACTAAATGGCTTAATAACGATACGCCGCTGGGGCTCCTCGCCAATGCTCTCGGTGGTAACGTCGGGACACGAAGCAAGCTCCATGTGCACGACACGCCGCTCATATGCCGACATGGGCGCAAGCGCTTCTGCTTTTTGGTTATCGCGCACCCGATTTAACGCCTGCCGCGCCAGCTCAACGGCATACTGCGTTTTTGCTTTTTTATAGTCATTCACATCTACTGAAATTGCTCGGGGCTCCTGCTCCCCTTTAGAATATACCAGCCGAATGAGATGCTCTAGTGCTTTGAGGTTTTGTCCATTTCTACCGATAAGAAAACGGGCGTTCTCGGGCGCATAGAGAGAGATAAACAACCCTTTGGAACCTTCGGTATTTTCCTCGATAATCTCAATGCGACAATCAAGCTTCATGAAGCCAGTGATTGTTTTAAGTATCTCGGAAATTGTTTCCCGGTTTTGGTTCATACGCAGGTTAGGTGGAATATCGATACTTTATCACCATTTGCTCGGCAATAGAAAATAGTGTCGAAGTAATCCAATAGAGCGCCAGTCCCGCCGGCAGCCTCCAGGTAATAAAAATGATCATCACCGGAAAGAAGTACAACATTTGTTTACTGAGCGCTGCCGCCGTGGCGTTGGCCTGGGGTTGCTGTAATACCATCGAAATTCGAGCCTGCACAAACTGTAATACCCCGGCCGCAACGGCTAGAAACGCATTTTTAATGGTTACGTCGAGAAAACCCATCGAAATTCTATTAATGACAGTCGGATTTTCTATAAAGCTGTACAGTATTTGAAGACTTTCGGGTTTAAAGCCCGCGAGAAACGCTTGGTACAGGGCAATCAAGATTGGCAGTTGTATTAAGATGGGAAGACATCCGGTCAAGGGATTTACCTTGTGCTCTTTATAGAGTTGTAGCATAGCCGTAGACTGAGCCGCTTGATCATTTTTATATTTCTCTTTAATCTCCTGCATTTTCGGATTCAGCGCGCTCAATGCCCGCTGGGCCCGCTGGGCCCGGATAGAAAGCGGTGAAAATACCAGACGAATAAGAATCGTCAGCACAATAATGGCCGCGCCAAAATCATGACCTGGAATAGTATTGTATAGAAAGATAAGGAGATTAAAGAGGGGACGCGACAGAAGTTCGTTGAATAATTCTTTCATGATTGAAGTTAGGGCAAATCGATACCGCCAGTTGAAAAGGGATTACAGCGTGCAATGCGCATCAGCGCTTTTACCGAACCCTCCGCTACGCCATATCGCTCCACGACCCGAATGGCATACTCGGAGCAAGAGGGGTGAAATCGACACTGGGGCGTCACGAGCAGTATCGGCATCTGCGCGATAGCCCATGAATGATCTTGGTACCAGTGAAGTCCTTTAAGGAGTGTTTTTTTCATATACTAGGGCAGTTCTCCTAAAAGCTCGATAAGTTGCTGGCGGGCCTCCTGGAGATCATCCGAGCAGTCTTTCCTAATACTACATACCACATCATAGCCTTGCGCCAATTCCGAACACTTTCTAAAAACCTCGTTTAGGTGCCGTTTTACCTTATTTCTCCCCACCGCACTTTTAATGACGCGTGCCGAAAGAATAATCCCAAAACGTCGCTTTTGGAGATTATCATTTTTACATCCTTTAAGAAAGAAAAAACTGCCGTGCACAGTTTTTCCTTTTTTGAGAATCCTGCCAAAATCTTTGTCGTTCGTTATCCGGTTTTGAGAAGACAGCGCCATTAAGAACTAAACCGTTAATCTTTTGCGTTGTTTGCGGCGGCGGCGGGCAAGGATCGTACGCCCCGCCTTCGCCTTGCTCCGCGCCAAAAATCCGTGCTTACGTTTTCGCTTCTTTACTTTTGGTTGATAACGCAGTGCTTTTGATGACATAACAGTGAATTATATTTACGGTTAGTATAGGTTTTTTGATTCGTTTTTGCAAGGGCAAAATCAAATCGGGCAGATTCGCGGCTTAAGAAGCTCGGGTAAATCTAAGCCTTGTTTTTCCGTGCAACATAAATTTAGGCGGGTCAATATTTACGAAAGGTTTTCCACTTGTTATACACAGTGTGTCCACCGATTCATCCTCTTGCGGCACTTTGGACCATTGGTTTTATTCTGTATACTGGTGGTGGATTAGAAATTAACTACGCGTTTCCTGGTGCGAAAGCACTAAGAAACAAATTTGTATGAAGAACGACGACCTCTGGAAAGCGGTATTGGGCGAGATGGAACTTTCCCTAACAAGAGCTAATTTTACGACGTGGTTTAAAAATACGCTTATCGTATCTCAAGACCCAAACATGATTCTTGTAAGCGTCCCGAATGGTTTCGTAAAAGAATGGCTGGAAAATAAGTTTAATCGGGCGATCTTGCAGTCGATCCGCAAACTCATGCCAGAGGTTCGAGAAGTCCGCTACGTCATCGGTCAGCCAAAAATCGAAACTATTAAACAGGATATTTCACACATAATACTCGATAAAGAGTTGGTGGAAAAAACTCAACCGGAACCGGAGCAGGATATCGATAAAACAACAAATTTAAATAAGAAATATTCGTTTGATTCCTTTGTGGTGGGCTCGAGTAATGAACTCGCCCATGCCGCCTCCCTTGCGGTCTCTAAAAACCTGGGCAAGCTCTATAACCCATTATTCCTTTACGGGGGGGTGGGGCTTGGCAAAACTCATTTAGTGCAAGCAATCGGCAATAAACTTTTCGCCACCAATCGCGATCGAAAGATTTTATACATCTCTGCGGAAAAATTAACAGCTAACATCGTTGAGTCCATTCGCATAAAGACAATCGAAGATCTTAAGAATCAGTACTCCCGCCTCGACCTCTTGGTTATTGATGATATCCAGTTCATCGCGGGAAAGGAGAAGACTCAAGACATCGTCTTCTCAATATTCAACGAACTCCATGTTAGAAATAAGCAGGTTGTTCTCACATCCGACCGCCTCCCAAAAGCCATCCCCGCGCTTGAAGAGAGGTTAAGTTCGCGCTTCGAGGGAGGGATGATCGCAGACATAGGAATGCCTGACTTCGAAACTCGCCTTGCCATCCTAAAGCTTAAATGTATTGAAAAAGGATACGAAGCTACCGATGAGGTCCTCTCTTATGTGGCTACAAATATTCAAAAGAATGTTCGTGAGCTTGAGGGGGCGTTAAATAGGATTGCCGCGTTTGCTCAAATATATAATAAGCCCCCCGAGCTCAAAGAAGTAAAAAGTATCCTTAATGCTTATCTTAGTGTTCCTTACCGAAAAACGTCGCCACAGTCAGTCTTAAAGGCCGTAGCTGATTTTTATAACATCCCTCCCATAAACCTTTTAAAACGCAGTCGTAAAAAAGAGATTGTTCGGCCGCGCCAGATAGCAATGTACCTGCTTCGTGAAGAAATTAAATTATCATTTCCAGAAATCGGCCAAAAGCTAGGGGGGCGGGACCATTCGACGGTAATCCACGCTTGTGAGAAAATTAGAAAAGACGAGGCCGCGAGCGAGCCTACCAAGCAAGAATTAATTCTTATTAAAGAACGTATTTATAATTCGTTTGATAATAAGTAGTTTTGGATAAGATGTTTATAAAAGGTATGTTCTTTTGTGGGTGGCGCGTGTATAACCGCAAGAAAATATAAATATTTATTTAATTACGAACACGCGACGACTTGCTTATCCCCAACACATCGACATTTCTTCATAATTTAATAAAAACAAATTAATTAAAAAGAGCTTTAAAAAAGAGGGTATACCAAAAAGTTTTCCCCATATCCACAACCTTAATAGTAATAATAAAATAAGAATTATTACTATTATTAAAAATATATGAAAGTCACTATTAATCAAAAAAATCTTAAAAAAGCTCTCGGTCTCGTCGAACGCATAGTTTCCCGCAATATTTCCCTCCCTATTTTAAACAACGTTCTTTTAAGAACTGAGAACGGGCGCTTAAAAGTTTCAGCGACAAATCTTGAGATTGGTATTAACTATCTTATTGGGGCCAAGATCGAAGAAGTGGGGGATATTGCTGTGCCGGCGCGAATCTTTTCCGACTTCATCGCGAATATAGACGAAGATATTATTACGCTAACAACTAAAAATAACAGTCTTTATATTAATTCAAAACGGTATAAGACTCAAATTCTGGGTTTTGATACGAAAGAGTATCCTATTATCCCAAAAATTAAAGAAGGGGTAATCTGCACGCTACCCGCGAAGCAGGTCCATACCGCCTTTACTCAAGTTGTGGACTCAATCGCACTATCAGAGAGCCGAGCGGAGTTAGCGGGATTGTATATGCGTTTTACGACCAAAGAGCTTATTTGCGCCGCCACAGACAGTTTTCGCCTAGTGGAGAGAGTAATTTCCACTCCTTGCGCACGTGACTACTTAATAATTCTTCCTCGCAACACCGTTACCGAATTAATCCGTGTGGCCGGCGAGGTTGAAGAGGAAATTACAATTCGCGTGAGCGAGAATCAAGTCGCTTTTTCGAGCGACGACTGTGAGGTTGTCTCACGGCTTATTGACGGAAAGTACCCGGATTATAAGCGAGTTATTCCGGAAAAGTTTATGTCAAAAACACTTGTGGTGAAGAGCGATCTCGAAAAAAATACTCGTTTAGCCGGCCTTTTCTCTTCAAGTATCTCCGACATAAAGCTTTCGTGTGCTGAAAAATACTTACAAATTGTAGCAAAAAATTCTGATCGGGGAGAGGCAAGTGTGGAGATTGAGGCGCTTTTGAAAAACGATCCGTATGAAGTAACTCTTAATTATCACTATCTTTTAGACGGGCTCAAGATAATACCTACCGACAAGGTGGTTATTGAATTCACTGGTACGGGAAGTCCATTGGTGTTAAAACCGACCGACGATTCGTTCGGCCTAGTGTATCTTATAATGCCCCTCCGAAGCTAAAATGCTTAAATCAATTAGCGGCCCACTGAAGCGAAGAGAAGCGTCTTATCAACAAAACCAGGGCCACCTCACGATTATTGCCAAAGTTATAAAAACCTTTTTCCAGCAGAACCTAAACATTGATTTTACGACTAGTGGAGCGCGCTGTGAATGGGCGCAAAATATCCTTGAAATCCATACGGGCAACAAAACGCTTGCCAGCGAACTTACGATAAGATTAGGTGAGCTCACCAAATTTCTTGGAGAGCGGGGAGTGAAGCCGTTACAGATTATTATTAGGTGAGCTGGCTGGGAGGGGGGGCGAGGGAATAGGAGTTTGTTGTGGTGGTTGAAAATTATATTGTACTGCCCATTCCCAATTAGCAAACTGAACATCTGCCGACGGGTTCGTGGGAAAGGCGCCGCGCGGATTACTCCGGGTCACATAGTACAGAATGCTGTGTACTTCGTTATTATAGGCATAGGTGCCGTTGAGCATCACTTTATCGGAGTTGGCTGGGTTTGGCCGAGAGAATGACTCCCGGGGCAATTTAGAGAGCGCCGCGGCCATGAAGGCGTTCCACAACGGACCCGCGGCGCTGATACCTGCGCCTGCGGCAGTCATTTGTTGATTGTGGTTATTGCCAACCCAGACTCCTACCACGAGATTTGGCGTGTATCCGACAACCCAAGCATCTTTGTTTAGCTGTGTAGTTCCCGTCTTTGCGGCTACCTCGCGGCTAGGGAAGTAGAGGGGACTGTTGGGGCCAAATACGGGAGCGCGAGCGCTGTTGTCGGATAAAATATCATTTATAAGACGCGCCACCTGCTCATTAATAATGCGCGTAGGATTGTTTTCTTTTTCTTCAAGTACTGAATCATCCCCCAGGGCCACTCGCTGGATGAGACCCCACTGGTTACGGACACCATCGTTAGCAAACACCCCGTATGCGGAGACAATATCCACAAGTTTTACCTCCGCGCCACCCAACACAAGTGCTAGGCCATACGGAGGTTCTTCGCGAAGAGTAGTTATCCCCATTTTTCTTGCTGTTTCTACCGTATCATTGATGCCGGCTAGGTATAACATTTTTACTGAGGGAATGTTTAATGATTGGGCGAGTGCCTGACGAAGAGTGACTGGACCCCGGAAACGCAGATCGTAGTCATTGGGGTGGTAACAATCCAAGCCAAAACGATCGCGTGTCTGGGTTCCGGCCGGAGAACAGTAAGGATTAAATTCCGTTCGAACATCAAAGAGCACCGTTGAGTCGGTATATCCCTTTTGAATGGCGGTTGCGTAAGCGAAGGGCTTGAAAGCGGAACCCGGCTGGCGGGGAGCTGTCGCGACGTTGAAATTCCCCTCATTCGCGATGTCAAAATAGTCCTTAGAGCCAACGAGAGCCAATACATCGCCCGTTTGAGGATCAATGGCAACCAACGCGGCATTGCTTGCTCGGTAGCGCTTGTTAATCTCGCCATATTTAGCGACAAGCTCTTCGGCTTTCTTCTGAAGCTCCGCATCCAAGGTGGTAATAATTTTAAAACCGCCGCTGGAAACGCGTTCTTCACCGTATTTCTTAATTAACTCTTCGCGTGCCATGATGACAAAATGCGGCGCGACGAGCTTGTTTTGTTGCGGTTTAAAAACAACTTTCTCGTCCAAGGCATCTTGATATTGTTTCTCACTGATGTGGCTCAAGTCTTTCATGCGGCGCAGAATAGAATTTTTGCGTTGTAATAAGGCTTCGACATTCTTTCCGTAAGGGGAATAATACGAGGGTACCTGGATCATTGCAGCGAGAATTGCCGATTCGTTGAGAGTAAGGTCTGTCGCTTTTTTCCCGAAATAAAGTTGAGATGCCGCCTCCGCGCCATACGCCGTTGAGCCCCACGGGATTTGATTGAGGTACATCCAAAGAATCTCATCCTTAGAGAAGCGTCGCTCAATTTCCACCGAAAGCATAATCTCACGGAGTTTCCGGGAAATCTTTTTCTGGCCGCCGAGCAAAGCGTTCTTTACAAGCTGTTGGGTGATTGTCGATCCGCCTTCGGCAAATTCCGTGTTCTGAATGTCGCGAATGATGGCGCGAATAATGCCGCGAAAATCAATACCGCGGTGTTCGTAGAAGTTACTGTCTTCAGAAGAAATTACCGCGTCTCTAAGGGTTTGGGGAATTTCATTCCAGGAAATAATTGTGCGTTTTTCATTGTCATAAATATCATAAAGAAGCACTTCGCCGGTGCGATCATATACTTTCGTTGATTCTTTGATTTGGCGCGTGATGATAGTTTCGGGATCGGGAAGCGTTGTGCGCAGGTAGATGAGGTACAAAAGTATTCCAATGCAGGCAATGACCACAATCCAAAGCACGGGCATGGCCCATGCTTTTTTCTCTTTGATTTTTAATTGTATTTTTTCCAGGAATGTCACGGGAGGTTTGTGTGCGGCTATCATGTCATTAAAAAGGCTCTTTTACAAGCAGTTTTACAAGAAATTATGAAAAATGTATGATATCACGTATGGCGGTTATTATCGACGAAGCACAAATCCGAACTTTCTTAACCCGGCGATTGGAGGCAGTTTTGCCATCGCTTGATCGGGCACTTGCTTGTTTTAAAAAGGGCAAGCCTCTACGAATTTATTGGGGGATCGATCCGTCCCGACCGGAGATCCATATTGGCCACACAGTCTCGTTACTGTGGCTTAAAGAACTTGCCGCGTTGGGACATAAGCCGGTATTACTCATCGGAGATTTCACTGCGCGGATAGGCGATCCTACGGGAAAGGATGCAACCCGTCCGGCACTAACAGAGGAGCAAATTCGCGAAAACATGAAGACCTATCTTGAGCAGGTAGAGAAAATTATTCCAAAAGAGAATTTTGATGTTGCATACAATAGTAAGTGGCTCGAACCAATGTCGTTTGGGGGTGTTTTAAGGTTGGCTAGCCATCTTACCGTGCAACAAATGATCCAACGGGACATGTTCCAAGAGCGACTCAAGCAAGAGCGGCCGATCTACCTTCATGAGTTCTTATACCCATTAATGCAGGGGTTTGATTCGGTAGCGCTCGAGACCGACGGGGAGCTTGGAGGGAGTGACCAAACATTTAATATGCTTGTGGGCCGGTCTCTGGAGCGCACCCTTATTAAAAAAGAAAAACTTGTTTTTGCGACACCGCTACTCGTGAATCAGCACGGAAAGAAAATGAGCAAAAGCGAAGGTGAAATTATTGCTCTCACCGACGAGCCCCAAGAAATCAGGCGCAAGATACTCTTATTTCCCGATGAATATATAAAAACAATTTTCACCCTTTGTACCGAAAAAGATCTTGCCTGGATCGAGGAGCAGGTTAAAAAGCAAGAACCCCGCCAATTGAAAGAAATGCTGGCCGATGAACTTGTGCGTATGTATCACGGCGATGAAGCGATGACTGAAGCCCGAGAGCCAATTGAAGTATCCTCGGGAGCGCCTCTAGCGCAATCGCTGAAAGCGTGGGGAGCGACCACAACAATATCGGCGGGGAAAGATGTTATTACAAGTGGTGGGGTAACGGTGAATGACAAAAAAGAATCTGATTGGAACTATCGGCCTAAAGACGGGGACAAAGTTCAAGTAGGAAAAGGTAAATTTTACAGAGTAAAATAACCCCCCTAGGCCCGTGATTCACAGCATTGTACTGTGTTCGTGAACTTAAGGGGTGGAATTTTATTTAGGCTTCTGGTAGGTCGTCTTCGTCTTCTTCTTCCTCCTCTTCTTGTACGAGATCAGCATCTTCTTCTTCTTCTTCTTCCACAATATCCTTCTCGGTTTCAATATCGTCTTCGAGGACCAGGCTCTCATCTTCTGTCGAGAATAACAATACTTCTTCTTGGAGCATAGTGTGAGTTTTTAATTAAATATATACACTCGACCAACCTCAGGAAATGGAATCTTCCCTACGTATGCGGTCATTGTAATGATGCGGAAGATAAAGTCAATAGTCTCTAGAAAGGATGTAGGACGGCGCATAGCGCCAAAGCCAGTGCGTCAGCGGCATCATCAGGTTTTATAGACTCTTTTAAGCCCAATATCATTTGTACCATCCGTTGCATTTGCTTTTTATCTGCTTGGCCATAATGGGCGACTGCTTGCTTCACCTGAAGCGGCGTAAGCTCTTGAATTGCAACGGCATGATTGGCGAGGGTAAGGATGATGACGCCTCGCGTTTCGGCTACAACCATCGCAGTTTTTTGGTTTTTCGTGAAGAAAAGGCGCTCGACTATTGCTAGAGTTGGGTGGTATTGTTTAATAAGTGTCGAGAGCTCTTGCGCGGTATGTTTGAGGTCATACGCCCGATTGACGCCCGGATTAATGATCGTGCCGTAAGCAAGGCATCGCGCGCGGCTTTTACCATGCTCGACGATGCCAAAACCGATTTTCGTTGAGCCGGGATCAATGCCGATGGTGATCATGCACTGTTGGTGAATATATTTTGTACGTCATCGTTATTATCGAGAGCTTCGAGAATTTGGTCTAATTTCTTGAAATCGTCTGAAGATAATGTAACTAAAGAAGAGGGAACGAGCTCGAGTCCGGATTCATCAGCGGATACCAGTGGTCGGAGTTCTTTTTGAATGCGCTCTAAGTCATCTGACCGGGTATAGATAGCAATATCTCCATTATGTTCCCGAACATCTTCGGCACCCGCCTCAATAGCTTTGAGCTCGAGCTCCTCCGGATGTGCCGGATGCGAAAAGCGAAGGATGCCCATTCTTTTAAACATCCACGAATGCGATCCTTCTTGTCTCATGCGCACATCCAGTTTTGTAAAAAGTGTCCGCAATTCACTAATGGTGCGATTACGGTTGTCGGTGATGGCGGTGATGATCATGGCTACGTTTCCGGGGCCGACGGCATCAAGCTGAAGCTCGGTAAGTTTCCCGGAATTTTTTTCAGAAACCTTCTTGATTGCTCGTTCGATATTATCTTGCGGCATATTTAACGAACGGGCTTTATCGACGACGGCCTTAAGGCGGTAGTTATTTTTTAGGTCGGGGTTATCCTGTGCCGCGATTGTAATCTCACGAGAAATTTTACTGAAAACCTGACCTTTCTTTTGGTCAGTAATCGCCTTCTTATGCTTTATTTGCGCCCACCTACTGTGTCCGGCCATCACTTACGAGAATATCTAAGTATGGTTTAAAAATCAAACACCTTTTCTTTGGATTTTAACCCGAGATGTTGTAACCCGGAATTTGTAATAACGCGACCCTTTGATGTCCGAGCGAGAAAACCCATCCGCATGAGATAGGGTTCGTACACATCTTCAATGGTGGCCTCCTCTTCCGAGAGCGCCGCGGCGATTGTCTTAATACCGACCGGGCCCCCGTCGAATTTATCGGCAATAACCCTAAGAATCTGTCGGTCGGTTTCTTCGAGACCGCTTTTATCAATGGCCAGCATAGCCATTGCGCCTTGAGCCATGTCAGCAGTAACCGTAGAAGTTCCTTTGACCTGGGCGTAGTCTCGCGCACGTTTAAGGAGGCGATTAGCAACGCGGGGAGTGAAACGAGAAGATTGAGCGATCACGGTCAGAGCTTCCGGCTCTATGGTCACGCCAAGTTTTTCAGCTGAACGTAAAACTATTTTCTCAATATCTTCGGGGGTATAGAATTCCAAACGGAAGTGGGCGCCAAATCGAGATCGAAAAGGCGCGGAAAGGAGGGAGATTTTGGTGGTAGCGGCGATAAGGGTAAAGTGGGGCAAGTCGATTTGGAGCGTTTTGGCCATGTTGCCCTTGCCGATTATAATATCGAGCTTAAAATTCTCCATGGCGGGGTAGATAACCTCCTCCACCATTCTATTAAGGCGATGCACCTCATCGATGAAAAGTACGTCGCCATCTGATAAACTGCTAAGAATTGATCCGACATCACCGGCTTTCTCGAGGGCCGTACCGGAGGTTATTTTGAGATTGGTTCCGAGAGAATGTGCGATAAGGTAGGCGAGGGTGGTTTTTCCGAGTCCCGAAGGACCATGAAGAAGGAGGTGTTCTACCGGTTCGTTTCGCTTTTTTGCCGCTTCAAGAAGGACCCGGAGATTATCTTTAATCTGTTGCTGTCCGATGTACTCTTGAAAGGTTTTTGGCCGCAGGGCATGGTCCAGAACTTGATCGTCTAGGGTGCTTTTGGGGGCCGTTTCGGTGGTCTTGACATTCATCTGGTTTTAGATTACAATAGACAAGTAGATAGTCCCGTTGTATAGTCGGGATTTTCTTTTTTAGTCTTTTTCTGGTCTTTCGAAAAGGACCGTTATAATCTGTAGGCAATTGGGTAAAGTGGTCACACACGTAACTCAATCGGGGTATTTTCTTAGCCGGATAGCTCGGTTTCGACTGTGCTACTCCTCAGAAGTATCCTGTCTCAATTCCTCTAAGGAGCTGAGCGTTTGCCTACAGGTTATAACGGTCCTTTTTATTTTATCCTAATACTCGCTCGATCTCTTCAATGGATGTGGTGCCTTCCAATAATTTCAGGTAGCCATCCTGCGTCATCGTGACCATCCCCTCCTTCACGGCCAGGTCTCGCACATCGGAAATAGTGGGGGATTCCATGACGAGTCGCTCCATATCCTTAGTAACTGTAAAAATTTCATATACGCCGACCCGCCCCTTGTATCCCGAGTCATTGCATTCGGCGCATGCACTCGGGAAGTAGATTTTCAATGACGAATCGAGCGGGGGGAGGGTGAACTTCTCTTTAATGGGTTCCAGGAGCTTTTCAATAGTTTCCAGTTGTTTAGGGGAAGGAGGTTGTTCAATTTTGCAATGTTTGCAGAGGCGGCGCAACAACCGCTGGCCCATAGCCATGTTGATGGCGGGGGCGATAACCTGCGGCCGAATACCCAGATCAATCAGGCGAGGGATGGTTCCGGCGGCATCGTTGGTATGAATGGTAGAAAAAACAAGATGACCGGTGAGGGAAGCATTTAAGGCAATCTCGGCCGTCTCTTCATCGCGGATTTCACCGACGAGAATGATATCCGGGTCCTGGCGAACGATGGCGCGCAAACCGTTGGCAAATGTGTATCCTTTTTCTGCGTCGATTTGGGTTTGTGAAATACCTTGGATATGGTATTCGATGGGATCTTCAATTGTAATGATTTTTGCATCCGCCGAGTTCAAGAAATTTACGAATGCATAGAGAGTGGTTGTCTTGCCGGCGCCGGTAGGGCCGGTGGTAAGGATGGCTCCCGTAGATCTCTTGAGTTGCTGGCGCACGAGTTCAAGAATGTCGGCCCGCATTCCAAGATCTTCCAGATTTGCGTTGATACTTCGAGGATCAAGGAGGCGCATCACGATCGTCTCGCCGAATTCACTGGGAAGAATCGAGACGCGAACTTCAATCTCAACCGATTTTTGGCGGATAGTAAAACGTCCATCTTGAGGGGATTTATGGACGTTAAGCTTGAGTTTTGAAAGCACTTTTACTCGGTTAAGAATCTTCCCGTATGAATCAGGCTCAATGTTGGTGATATCGTGGAGAAGGCCGTCAAGGCGATACCGTAACCGAACTTCAGCTGTTTCCGGTTCGAAATGAATGTCGGAGGCCTGGGTCTTGAGTGCACCGGCGATGATGATTTCTAGCAGTTTCGTGGCTGAAATTTTAGTGACTTTAGCTCTTAGGTCGTTTAGATCGGTAATCTGTTGCTGGAGCTGATCCAATTCACTGTCGCTGATGTCGATAGCGCCAATCTCAAATGTTTCCACTACTTTTATGTCACCATACCGAACCCACACTTTTTCTAAAGCCTCTCGCGTGGTGATGACCACTTTATATCGGAACCCGCGCTTTTCAAGCTCGGCGAGTGCCATTTTAGCGGCACGGAGCGTGGGATCAAGAGCGGCCACAATAATATCGTTGCTATTCCTGTAGATAATGGCGATCTGAGCGGCGAGTGCCGTATTCTTATCAAGCATCACGAGTGCTTCTACATCGATTGGCGTAGCATGGAGGTCGGAAAATGAGAGTCCGAGGCTGTTGGCGAGCTGGTGAGACGCCTGTCCTTTACCCTGCGATCGGATCTCTTCAAGCTTTTTCTCAAGCATCTTTTCCGCTTCGCTAAGCTTGTGATCCGGAGTTGTAGACGAAACAGGGGGTAAGGCCATAGGGTGCTTTTATGAGCTCAACATAGCGTACCGCCGTCGTTTGTAAAGCTTTTTTTGTGGATAAAACGGCCTAATTTGACTTTATACCACTGACCTGGTATCATCTTATTACCGTAAGAGATGGGTCCGCGAACTGCGGGCCTCTTGTTTAATAAAGCCAAAAAATAACATGATTGATACCAAACAGTTTATGTCTGCCGTTCGGCAGATTGTAGAGGAAAAAGGGATCTCGGAGCAAAACGTACTGGAAACTATTGAGGTGGCGATTGCCGCCGCATATAAGCGCGATTACGGCAAGAAGGGGCAAATTATACGTGCTAAACTCAATACAGAATCTGGGAATCTTGAGATTATGCAGGTCCACTATGTCGTGGAAGGATTTGACGAAGAGGGCCACATCACCGGGCAATTACCGGCCAAGGTTACCGAAGAGCGGCTCGACCCTCAGGACTACGAGGGACGCCGGCGGGATGTTGGGGAGCCGATGGGTGCCATCAATGAAGCCGGCGAACTCAAAATTAAATTTAACCCAGAAAAACATATTATTCTTTCTGAAGCAAAAGAGAAACGGGAGAACATCGAGATCGGAGACGAGCTTATTGAACGCCTGGAACCGCATACTGACTTCGGACGTATCGCCGCCCAGACTGCCAAACAGGTGGTCATTCAACGTCTTCGAGAGGCTGAACGAACTGCTGTCTTTGCTGAATTTAAAGATCGCGAAGGGCAGATCATAAGCGGTGTTGTGCAACGCAGAGAAGGGGCGTTGGTATTTATAGATCTCGGAAAAACGAATGGACTGCTCATACCGGCCGAGCAAGTGCCTGGGGAAAATTATCGCATGGGCCAGCGGCTACGTTTCGTAGTTCTTAAAGTAGATGAAACCCCTCGCGGGCCAGTTATTGTGCTTTCTCGCGCTCATCCAAAGCTCGTCCAGGAGTTATTCCGGATGGAAGTGCCGGAAATCGACAGTGGCGTCGTGGAGATTAAAGGCATCGCTCGCGAAGCAGGCTCACGAACAAAGATCGCAGTGAGCTCTAGGGAAGAGAGCGTCGATCCCATCGGATCTCTTGTGGGTCAAAAAGGTGTTCGCGTTCAAACGGTCATTAATGAATTAGGAGGCGAAAAAATTGACATCATTTTGTGGGATGAAAAGATTCAAACATATATTTCAAGTGCATTATCTCCCGCCAAGATTCTTCAAGTAACTACCGTTGACGAGGAGCGCAAGAGCGCGCTCGCAGAAGTCTCGGACGACCAGTTCTCGTTGGCAATCGGCCGACGGGGTCAGAATGTTCGTCTTGCCGCCAAGCTGACTGGCTGGAAGATTGATGTTCGTTCGCCGAAGGAGAAGATGAGCTCGGAAGAAATAGAGCCCGCTTTGGAAACAAAATCACCGGCGTCCACGGTAGCCCCGGCAGACGCTACATAATAAAACCATGGAATCGCATCTAAAAACGCTTAAAGACGACAAGCTGCAGCTAACCATAGTGTTACAGAAGGAAGAGCTTCAAACCTACATCAAGCATGTGGAGCAAGAAGCGCTCGCAGAAATTCAAGTCGATGGCTTTCGGAAGGGAAAAGCGCCGGAAGATGTTAGTCGAAAACAGCTCGACACCGCTAAGGTTCTTCAGGCGGCTTTAGAGAATGCACTTGAGCACAGTCTCGCGGAAGCGACTAAAAAAGAAAACCTTGATGTTTTTAAGGTTAGCGACCTGGCTATTAAAAATAATACCGCCGAGCGATTGGAATATTCGGTATCGGTAACGCCATTTCCCGCCGTGAAGATTCCCGATCTCGCGCAGTTTAAGGCTCAACGTAAGAAAATCGAAATAACGGACAAAGAAATCGACGAAAGTCTAGAGGTGGTTCGAGATTCGCGAGCCACGTTTACTCTTAAAGAAGAGCCAGCGGTTACGGGCGATCGCGTGGAAATCGATTTTGAAGTTCAGATGGACGGAAAGATAATCGAAGGGGGAGAGAGCAAAAACCACCCACTCATTATCGGCGGAAAGAATTTTATTCCTGGATTTGAAGACAAGCTCGTCGGCATGAAGAAAGGAGAAGAGAAAAACTTCTCGCTTAAAGCTCCCGACGATTACTATCAGAAAAGTCTTGCTGGTAAAAAGTTGGATTTCAAAGTAACCATAAAAACCGTCCAAAGCGTTGCAAAGCCAGAACTAAACGATGTATTTGCGCGGGGATTGGGCAAATTTCAAAACATCGATCAGCTCAAAGGCGGTGTTCGAGAGGGCATCTATGAAGAGAAGCGCCAGAAAGAAAAACAGCGGATTCGCTTAGAGATTCTCGATCAGATTATCAAAGCCGTCGAGATCAAACTTCCCGAAGCATTTATCGACGAACAGACAAATTCAATAATGGCCGGATTCGAACGCGATCTCTCCGCTCGCGGTATGGAGCTTGGCATGTATCTGGCTCACCTGGGAAAGACGCAAGATGATCTACGAAAAGAATGGCAACCGGAGGCAGAAAGGCAATCTAAGATTGCCTTTATTATCCATCGAATTTCTCAAGATAAAAACATCGTTCCCACCGAAGAAGAAATCACTGTCGCGCTGAGCGAAACTATGCAAGCGCTCGCGGCGCGCGGCCAAATGGATCCGGCGCAGGCTAATATAGATAATGCGCGCCGAGCGCTTGCCGAGCAAATTACCAATGAGAAGACCCTCGATTTCATTGAAGGTGTTTGCGCTTCAAAATAGCTCCCATCTACAATTGCGGTAGTGCACCTTTGCGGATATACTATGCATATACGGTATGTTGCAATCACTTAAGCTATCAAATCTTATCCTTCGATTATGCCTCGCCGCGGTCTTTTTGTGGTTCGGCATCGATAAATTTATCCATCCTAATTATTGGATTGATGCATGGCTCCCTCAAAGTGTAGTGGCAATTTCCGAGTCTATCGGCCTTGGCTCAAAAGAATTTATGTACCTTAATGGCATTATCGAGGTGTTGATCGGTGTCAGCCTTATCAGCACTCTACTCATACGCGTTTTTGCTTCCATTGGGATTCTCATTTTGATTGGGGTTATGGTCTTTCATGGGTTCAATGAAATTCTCATTCGTGATCTGGGTCTTATCGGGGGATTAGCGGCATTGATATTCTGGCCCGACCGGCGATTCTACTGATGTATGAACTAAGGAATATGATATAGTGCAGGAACGACCCGCTAGGGTTGTTTTTATATGAAACGTATTTATCTCGACCATGCCGCCGCCACGCTTCTTAATGCTCGGGTCAAGAAAGCCGTCATCAAAGCGCTTGATACTATAGGGAATCCTTCCTCATACAATAATGCCGGCCGTGAGGCGGCAATGATGCTGGAAAAAGCACGACAGTCTGTCGCGCGATTTTTGGGCGCTCATTTCGATGAAATTGTATTTACCAGCTCGGGTTCGGAGGCCAATGCTCTTGCAATTTTCGGCGTAACGAATGGATTTAAAAAAGGGAGGATACTTACGACGCCCATCGAACATCTCTCGGTACTGGAGTCGATTAAAGCAGTAGTTTCGCAGAGGGAAGTTTCAATGATTGCCGTCAATGAAGAAGGGGTGGTGGAGCTCGAAGATATCCGGGGAAAATTAACCCCGACTACCGTCCTCGTTTCGGTGATGTATGCCAATAATGAGATCGGTACTGTCCAGCCGATTGTACGGATCGGTAAAATGATTCGCGAATTTCGCAGGAAGCATACAGCGTCGTTTCCGCTTTTTCATGTCGATGCGTGTCAAGCCACCGAATATTTAGACATGAATGTCCAGCATCTTGGCGTGGATCTCCTGACTTTTAATGGTTCAAAAATTTACGGTCCTCGGGGGACTGGTGTATTATATGTTCGTCGGGGGGTTACGCTCCAATCGCTTATTCGTGGAGGGGGACAGGAGTGGGGGCTCCGCGCGGGTACTGAAAATATGCCGGCATGTATCGGTCTCGCAGAAGCGCTTGAGCATATACCCAAACAAGAGAAAGCTCGGCTAACACTCCTGCGAGATTATTTTTTTACCCAACTCAAAACATGCTTGCCGGATGTGCGAATTAACGGATCGCTCGGTGATGACCGATTGCCCAATAATATCAATATTTCAATCCCGGGGCTGGATAGCGAAAATCTTCTTCTGGAGCTGGATGCGGCTGGTATTTCAGCGGGTGGCGGATCAGCATGCACGGCACGAAGCGTAGAGCCTTCACATGTTTTAAAGGCCATTGGCGTAAAGAAGCCATATCTCGATGGCGCATTACGCTTTTCTATGGGCCGAGCAACAACAAAAAAAGATATTAATTATGTCTTACAAAAGCTTCCATTAATAATAAAAAAATTACGCAAACGCTATCAAAAGTAGGTTGAAGTTAATTACCTTTTTTGTTAGGATGTTCAAGAATTGCCAAGGAATAATGTCCCCATAGCTTAACGGATAAAGCATCAGCCTTCGAAGCTGTTGATGGGGGTTCGATTCCCTCTGGGGACACAAAATGATTAAGCAACAGAAACGGATTGATCGTTGGTTTAAAAGAAAGAAATGGAACTACTGGTCTCCACTTTCTATTTTAGCACGTTTGATAGAAGAAGTTGGCGAGTTTGCTCGGATTGTAAATCACACGTTTGGAGAGAAACCTAAAAAGACGACAGAGGCAGTACAGCATGTGGAAGAAGAACTTGGAGATGTTCTATATACGCTTGCATGCTTTGCAAATAAGAACAATTTGGATTTAGATGTGGCACTTGAGAAAAGCATTGAGAAAGTAGAGGAAAGAGATAAAGATAGGTACAAATAAATGCGCCCTTAGCTCAGTTGGTAGAGCTGCTCCCTCTTAAGGAGAAGGTCGGGGGTTCGAATCCCTCAGGGCGCACATCAACACAAAACAAAACCCCGCTTTCGCGGGGCTTTGTGCTTAGAGGACTTCGATAACTAGGTTCCTACGACCGAACTGCAATGCTGATTGTCGATCGGCCATCCAGATATCAACGTTGGTCTGATATCGTTTGTTCATTCGGTCCTCAACAATGAAGATCTTATCGCCGTAAACGGCAGGGATCTTAATTGCGGTACCGAACGGTAAGAAGTTAGTAGCAACGATACCATCGCGGACGTAAGTACCTTTGGCGGTAATGAAGGGCGAATCGTCAGTCTGGTCAGGCGTAGACGAATAGGCCGAAACGCTTACCGAATAAGTACCCCGCGCTTTAGACGTAATCTTTGGTTTGGACTGTTCCTGGGTCGGAGCGGTATTGGGCTGAAGAACTGAATTACTCTGGATAGTCGGAATTTGGATTGAACCAATTTGGGGAAGATTTAATCCGCCGCCGACGAACACAAAGTTATCAGTCGCGTCTTGGCTTTTAGAGCCTTTTACCCAATCCATGAATCCAGCGTGTGCCTCGGTTGTAGAGAACAAAATAACTACGAAAAGTCCAATAAGGGCTTTTAAATTTTTATTCATAATGTACAACCGGGGAGTAGGTACTAGGGGCTTTTGACCGATAAAAAATGGCCTATCAAAGCCATCGTTTACACTAGTACTTATGTCCTTAGGTTGTACCTACATAATAGCATTTTGAGCTCTAAAAGTCAATACCCCCAAAAGAGCTCTTTTACGCCCTTCCTGGTTAACCAGTGTCACAAAATAGGATGAAAATGCACTCCATTTTCATGGCTCAAAAGGGCCTACGCAAAAACGCCCGAAGGCGTTTTTGTTGTTTGAGCGGGTAACGGGAGTCGAACCCGTTTCTGATCCTTGGCAAGGATCCATAATACCGGTATACGATACCCGCAATGTTGGAAATTATACGCCTTTAAGCGGATCTTTCAAGTCTGTCCTAAGTAAAGAATTTTGATAGAGTTCTATCCACTTAAGCAACTTCTTTTTAAGCTGGCTACTTGAAACTGTTACATTACATACTCCGTATGAGAGCCTCTTGGTTGGATGTCGGCCCGCGATATAAATTGATTTATTGAATTGGGTGAGGGGGATACCAGTAGCCTTACTCCAGAAATTTTTTTGAACTGCATCAATTAAATCAGGGTAGAGGAGCAACCAGATTTTTATTTTACCCTCTGGTACTGAAATAACTTCTTTCAAGAAAAGACAGAATAGCCGAATCATAGCCGGATCGCTATTTGCTAGCTTTACCTGAGGATGGTTCGGTGTCTTATTACCTTCACCCCAATACAACATGAGTCCGGCTAGAAATAAGGGATCATTTTTAAGCCTAGGAAATTCCGATACGGCCTCTTCTCTTGCCTGTTGATGCCAATCAGCCCATCGTTTTTTATTAGCAGCTACTATCCGCTTTAATTTCTCAGGAAACGCTAGAGATGCAGTTCTGCCGAGTTCATCTCTAATCTCCCGAGACCAGAATTCATGCTTAAACCAACCTGCGAGAGTACTTTTTGGGATACTTAATTCGGTACTGATAGCATTATAGCTCTTTCTTTGTTTGCGTAACTCGAATGCCTTTTCTTGGTCTTTTCGCATAAGTTGATAACAAACTAAAACTCGGTCATGTATTATACATTCATCATAGCATAAGGGTTCGGGAATTGTGGATATGTGGTGTGGATAACAAAGAATCCCCATAAGGGATTCTTTGTTTCTGTGCCGCGGGAGGGAATTGAACCCCCGACGCCAGCCTCTTCAGGGCTGCGCTCTACCACTGAGCTACCGCGGCATATCTCAATATCATACTACGGTTTGCGCTGAGCTTGTCGAAGTGTGGGCGGTATAGGACTCGAACCTATGACCTTCTCTACGTCAAAGAGACGCTCTAGCCAACTGAGCTAACCGCCCATGAGCTTAACAGGCGTGGTCCTTCGACAAATTTGGGACACTTCCCTCGGCTTGCGCTGAACAAGTGAAGTATGTCGAAGTGTGCGCGGGAGAGGATTTGAACCTCCATGCCCTTGCGGGCGCTACCACCTCAAGGTAGTGCGTCTGCCAGTTTCGCCACCCGCGCAGGTTAAACAGCCTGGTCCTCAAGAGCCGTTTCGGTGGCCGCCTTACGAATAATTTCTTGTTTAGTTTTCTTCCGGATTTCTTTAGATGATTTCTCGCGGAGGTAGTAGAGCTTTGCTCGGCTGACGCGAGGCCTCTTAAGGACTTCAATCTTTTCAATCGACGGGAGATTAAGGGGAAGTATCTTTTCCACGCCAATTCCGCCCGACATCTTCCTAACCGTAATAGTACCTCCCGCTTCTCCGCCGTGCTTCTTGGCAATGATCATGCCTTCAAAAGTCTGGCTTTTTGCCTTTTCTTTTTCTTTGAGCTTCTGGTGAATCTTTACAGTCCAGCCCACGCGAAGATCCTCAAATTTCTTTTCGGAGGCGAATGCTGCTTTAAATATGGATAATTTGTTCATAAGGTTCATGGGTTAGGTTCGAAGACCTTCTAAAAATACGCAAACATCATTGTAACCTAGAAAGTGTTTTTTGTAAATCCGCTTAAGCTGGTAAATCCTCTAATACTTTAGTCAATTCAACGGGGAGGTCAGTTTCCAGGACCAACGAGTTACCATCAGGAGTGGTAAAGGAAAGACGTGCGGCATGTAAGAACAGACGATTGAGGCCCGAAGGAATGTGTGCCTTTCGGGGAGCGTAGAGCGGGTCGCCCACAAGCGGATGGCCGATTGATTTAAGGTGTATTCTGATCTGGTGTGTTCTCCCTGTTTTAGGGGAAACCTCAAGGAGGCTATATTCTTTGAAACTCTGAACAGTTTTGTATTCGGTAATGGCATCTCGCTCCACGAGAATCTTTTTCCCCTTGATCTGAGTCGTTTGTTTTGTGCCGATTTTGCCCAAAGGAATGGTGATGACACCTTCGCTTTGCTTGGGATGGCCATAGACCAGCGCCAGATATTGTTTGATGATTTTTCTTTCCCGGAAGAGGCTTTTGAGATATAAAAAAGAGGCGTTGTTTTTGGCAATCATAACAAGGCCCGAAGTTTCTTTATCAAGACGGTGGACGATACCGGGGCGTAGGGGATCTTCACCTACATCTTTAAGAAAGGGATACTTTTCAACCAGGAGATCGGCGATGGTTTCGTGCTGGTCATTAATGTGAGTTTTGTGCATCGAAATGCCGGACGGTTTATTTAGAACTAATAGATTGGCATCTTCATAGACGATATTAAGCTTCATAAGTGTGGGCGCTGAGGGATTCGAACCCCCGACCTACTCGGTGTAAACGAGTCGCTCTAACCAACTGAGCTAAGCGCCCCCTGTGCGCCTGCTTGGATTCGAACCAAGGACCGAACGTGTATAAGACGTTTGCTCTAACCAGCTGAGCTACAGGCGCATTTTTTTCCACTATAGACCAACGACTAAAACTATACTGGTGTTTGTGTTGGGACCGGCTTGTCTATCAACGCATAGAATTCTTTCTGCTCAAGCGTTTCTTTCTCGATGAGTACTTTGGCGATATGGTCGAGCTGATCGATATTTTTCGTGAGAACGGCTTTAGCGGTAGCGAGCGCTTTGGTAAGAAATATGTTCACTTCCTCATCAATCTGAAAAGCCACTGCTTCTGAGTAATTTTTCTGGCTGGGGCTGTCCTTACCTAAGAATGGGATATCTTCTTGGAAGCCGAATGTGACGGGGCCCAGCTTTTCAGACATGCCATAACGAGTCACCATTTTGCGCGCCAGATCGGAAGCAACCTGCAGATCATTGGAAGCGCCTGTGGTCATCTCCTTAAACATAATCTTTTCTGCCGTATATCCGCCCAGCAATACCGCGAGTTCCGATTCAAAATCTGACCGAGAGCGCATATGCTTATCTTCACTCGGGAGCTTTAATGTATATCCGCCGGCGCGCCCGCGCGAAACGATGGATACCTTGTGGACAGGATCCGTATTAGGGAGCGTTGCGGCGATCAACGCGTGGCCGGCTTCATGAAAGGCGGTGATTTCCTTCTCTTTCTTGCTGAAAATATGCGAGCGGCGTTCGGGACCGAGCATTACTTTCTCAACCGCATCGGTCATGTTTTCTTGAGTAATTTCTTTCTGGTTCTTGCGAGCGGCCAAGATCGCCGCCTCATTGACGAGATTCGCCAGATCAGCGCCCGAAAAGCCCGATGTCCGCTCGGCAATGACTTTAATATTAATGTCATCTGCCAGCGGTTTATTGGAGGCATGAATCTTAAGAATCGCTTCGCGGTCTTTCATAGAAGGTCCGTCGAGAATAACGTGCCGGTCAAAACGGCCCGGGCGCAGAAGGGCAGGATCAAGAATATCGGGACGATTGGTTGCCGCGACGACAATGACGGCATCGTTCGTTTCGAAACCATCCATTTCCACGAGGATCTGATTAAGTGTTTGTTCGCGCTCATCATGGCCGCCGCCGATACCGGAACCGCGGTGCCGGCCGATTGCATCGATCTCATCGATGAAAATAATTGCCGGCGCGGTTTTCTTTGCCAACTCGAAAGTATCGCGGACGCGGTTGGCGCCGACGCCTACGAACATTTCCACGAATTCAGAACCGGAAACAAAGTAGAACGGCACATTCGCCTCGTTAGCGACTGCTTTCGCAAGCAGTGTTTTACCGGTGCCTGGAGAGCCGACAAGCATTACGCCTCGAGGGATGCGCGCGCCCAGCTTGTGGAATTTTTTAGGATTCTTGAGAAATTCTACAACTTCCGAAACTTCTTCTTTTGCTTCAATCAAGCCCGCGACATCGCCGAACATGATCTTCTTCTTTCCCTCGTCAAGATTAGCGAGCTTGGCCTTGGTCTTGCCGAAGCTGAAAGCCTGCATCGATCCGCGCTGAGCCTGGCGAAACATAAACCAGAAGATGAGAAGGATAAGCAGGAAGGGAACAAGGATGGGTATCAGAGAAGAAAGAAAAACAGCAAGGCCGCTGGGATCTTGAACGGCGATATCGATCTGCGAAAGCTTGCCTTTATCTGCGCCGAAATTCTCTAATGTTTCAAACACCGAGATGCCAGCTTCCTTTTTTGCGGTGGCTCGAGAGTCATCCGTGAATGTAATTCGTAAGTCGTTGCCCTCAACAAGAATTTCTTTTACTTCTTGGGCGTTAATTTTTGTTATTAATTCCGAAAGGGCGATAGTCTTGGGTTCCTCAAATTGGGAGCTAAAAAGCGCTATAAATCCCGATGCCAAAAAAAGCACCAAGAAGACAATACCAATATATTTTGCGAGTAGCTTCATGGTTCAATATTACCTTAAAAAAATTGCGGAGTGCAATTCACTGCGGGATTTAGTCTAACCACCTAAGACTGGAACGAGGAGGATAAGAGAGATTATTTCGACTCGTCTTTGGAATCATTCTTCTCGAGCGTGAGGATAAGTTTATGATCTTTGACATCGATACTGACGATTGCGAGATCGTACTCTTTACCTATTTCGATAGTATCTGACGGGTTTTGGCCGCCGAACTCGACTACCGGAACGAGCCCGATAATTTCGGGAGAAAGTTCAACGAAGACGCCATTGCCACGAATCTTAAGAACTTTACCGCGTACCTTCTGACCCACGATGTATTGCTCTTCAACTTTTAGCCAAGGGTCATCCTGCAATGCCTTCAGTGAAAGGGAAACACGGCCGCCATCGAGGTTGATGATCTTGGCTTTGACGGCATCGTTTGGATGGAGCACTTCGCGAGGATTTTCAATAAAGCGCCAGGCAATCTCCGAAGAATGGATGAGGCCGTCAAGCGTATCGCTAAGTTTTACGAAGGCGCCAAAATCTGTAACTTCGGTGATCGTACCGTCAATGATATCGCCAACATTTAATTTGGAGAGTTCTTCTTTCGCGGCTTCTTCCTGGATGGCTCGCTCCGAAACAATAAGCTTGTTTTCTTCTTCAGCGAAATCAAGGATCTTCACTTTGAATTCTTGGCCTTTGTATTTCTGAAGGGCCTGAACAATCTTTGCGGTGTCGCCACCCTCAACTTTCGGATAGTGCTCGCCGGAGAGCTGGGAGAGGGGGAGAAAACCTTGGATGCCCTCCACTTCAACGATCAAGCCGCCCTTATTGATATTAATAATAGTGGTTGAAAGAACCTCTCCCGAATCTTTGCGTTCTTTGATGCGTTGCCAGGCGGTAGTCATCTGGGCGGCTTTAAGCGAGAGCTCGCGATAGCCGTCGTTGTTTTCAATTTCCAAAAGCATGGCCGTAACTGTTGCGCCGGCTTTTAAGGCGCGCATACTGTCGGGGCTGTCATAGAATTCACCCGGATAGACAATGCCGATGCCGATCGATCCGAGATCCACAAGCACGTTGCTCTTGGAGATAGTAATTACACTGCCTTGAATAATCTGGCCGACTTTTGGCAAGCTGAACTCTTCCTTAAGGAGAAGTTCTTTCATAGATTTTACCGGCATTGTGGACATTTCCATAAACAACAACTGCCCGAAGAATCTTTCGGACAATATGAGCCCCCATTGTATACAAAGGTTTGAAAAAAAGCAAGGAACTAGCCAGGTACGATGCCGAAAATCGGTTGATATCTGGGCGGGATTTTGCTATACTCTATACATGACTATTACGTGGTTCGGGCAGAGCTGTTTTCGGATTGAGACAAAAGAGGTCAGTATTCTAATTGATCCGTTTCCAAAGGATATCGGATTGCGGCCTCCTAAAATCAAGGATGATCTAGTGCTAATCACTCACGAGCATTCGGACCATAACAATCTTGACGGCCTCAATGAAGGAGCCTTCGTCATCAGGGGTCCGGGCGAGTATGAACGCAGGGGTGTTCAGGTGCGGGGCATCCTTTCGCATCACGACAAAACTAAAGGCACTGAACGCGGACTCAACACGATCTACCTTATCAAAACTGAAGAGATGGCCATTTGCCACCTAGGAGATATCGGTCAGGATGAGCTAACGGATTCCCAGATTGAAGAAATCGGTGACGTAGATGTGCTTATGGTTCCCGTGGGAGGCGTCTATACTGTGGATTTCAAAGATGCTCTCCACATCATCAGTCAGATCGAACCGAAGGTGATTGTGCCAATGCACTATCAGGTTCCTGGGTTGAGCATACGACTTGATAGTGCCGATAGGTTTATTAAAGAGGTCGGCCTTACGCCGGAAAACGTCGATAAAATCAAGCTTGCCAAGAAGACGCTTCCGATTGAAGAGGTGAAGTTAATAGTTCCCCAATTATAATCAATGTCACTTCTCCATGAAATCAGACACCAGCCCCCGCACATCAGAAAGCTGATGTTTGGTCTCTCGATTATAACAACGGTGTCGCTTGTGGGAATGATCTGGTTCCAGTCATTCCAGAGCAATATGTACGCTCTCCTGAATCCTGAAACGATAAATCCGGAGGACCAGCGGTATTATGCCGTAGTGGATGAGAAAACAAAGTCGCCGTTTGCGTTGATGAAGGGTGCGTTCAAGGATGTGAGCGCCAGCATCTTCGGGATTTTTGGAGAAGATAGCGGCGATACTGCTCCGGCGCGCCCAACGCCGGGATCTTCAGTGAGGGCGCTACCGTTACCTCTGTCGGAGCCCAAGTAGACCCGCCTAAGTTGTGGCACATAAATTATGTGCTCGCTTTAAGCAGGTAGACAGACCCTAGAAAACGAGATACATTTCAAATATTGTTATCCTCCCATTCGGAGGATAACTGATTCATATGGCCGAAGACAAAAAGAAAATCCAAGCAATCCCAACCCGGGAAATCACCGAGGAAATTCAACGTTCGTACCTGGAGTATGCGATGAGCGTTATTGTTGCTCGCGCCTTGCCCGATGTTCGCGATGGCCTAAAACCGGTACAACGGCGCATTCTGTGGGCGATGTGGGAAAGCGGCAATACGGCCGGGTCAAAATTTAAAAAATCAGCAAACACTGTGGGATATGTTATGGGCCGCTATCATCCTCACGGCGACAGTGCGATTTATGATTCACTAGTTCGTATGGCCCAAGATTTTTCACTGCGGTATCCGCTCATTGAGGGGCAGGGGAACTTCGGATCCATCGACGGCGACAGCGCCGCTGCTATGCGATATACCGAAGCTCGCTTAGATCGTATTGCCGAGGCGCTCCTTGAGGATATCGACAAAGATACGGTTCCTTGGCGGGCCAACTATGACGGATCATATAAGGAGCCAGTCGTATTACCATCACGTACTCCTAATCTTTTAATAAATGGTTCCATGGGCATTGCCGTCGGTATGGCGACCAATATCCCGCCCCATAATCTGGGAGAAGTGATTGATGCAATGCTGTATCTTATTGATAATCCCGATGCAGATGTGGCGGCGCTGGCGGAATTTGTTAAAGGCCCCGATTTTCCAACGGGCGGCATCATCTATAACCAAAAAGATATTCTTAATGCCTACGCGACGGGCCGCGGCCCGCTAGTCATTCGCGGCGTGGCCGAAATCGTGGAAAGCAAGAAAGGATTTCAAATCATCATTTCCGAGGTGCCATACCAGGTAAACAAGGCGGAGATGATCGTTCATATCGCTGATCTGGTCAAAGAGAAGAAGCTTGAGGGCATCAAGGATATCCGCGATGAGTCTGCGCGTGAAGGCATCCGCGTTGTTATTGACCTTAAACAGGACGCATTCCCGCATAAAATCCTTAACCAGCTGTATAAGTTTACGGAACTTCAAAAAACATACCACTTTAATATGATTGCGCTGGTGGACGGCATTCAGCCGCAAATATTGGGCTTGAAGCAAATGCTCGAAAAGTTTATTGAGCACCGTCGCGGAGTGGTAACGCGTCGCACGCGCTTCGAGCTTCAGAAAGCCAAAGACCGAGCCCACATCCTCGAAGGCTTGAAGAAGGCGCTCGATCACATCGATGAGATTATCTCCACTATCCGCTCATCGGAATCTCGAGACGATGCCTTTAAAAACCTCATTAGGAAGTTTAAATTTTCAGATCGCCAAACGACGGCTATCTTGGAGATGCGGTTGCAGGCATTGGCGGGCCTGGAACGCAAAAAAATCAATGACGAGTTAAGAGAGAAAAAAGAGCTGATCGCGTATTTGGAAGATCTTCTTACCAGCTCCAAGAAGATTTTAGGCGTCGTTAAAAAGGAATCGCAGGAAATTCGGGCAAAATTCGCGAATGAGCGCCGAACCAGGATCGTAAAGACTGCTCTTCGGGAAATCGGCGATGAAGAACTGGTTCCTGAGGAAAATGCGCTCTTTATGATTACGCGCGGCGGCTATATCAAACGTCTTTCTCCGGAAGAGCTGCGCGCGCAAAAGCGCGGCGGCAAGGGTCTGATGGGCATTGCTACGAAAGAAGAAGATATTGTGGAGCATTTCTTTTTGGCTAATACGCATGACAGCCTACTTTTCTTTACGAACTCAGGGAAAGTGTTTCAAACGAAAGGATATGAGGTGCCTGAATCTTCCCGCCAATCCAAGGGCCGAGCGATCGTGAATTTCCTCCAGATCACATCGACGGACCGCATTACAGCCGTTATTCCCATTTCCAAAGGTAAAAAAGGATCCTACTTACTTATGACTACGGCCCAAGGGATTATTAAGAAAGTCGAAATGGATGCCTTCAGCCAAGTGCGGCGCAGCGGTATGATCGCAATCAATCTCAAGAGCGCAGATGAGCTTCATCGGGTGCTTTCGACTTCCGGCAAGGATCATGTCATCCTGACGACATCTGACGGCAACGCGATCCGTTTTGCTGAAAAAGAAGTACGTCCGATGGGTCGCACCGCTTCTGGTGTAATTGGTATCCGTCTTGAAAAAGGAGAGTGCGTTGTCGGAACGGATATTATTCCCGCCGGAGCCGAGAAGGGGCTTCAGCTCCTGGCAGTTATGCAAAATGGCTACGGCAAACGAACGGACATTTCCGCTTATAAGCTTCAAAAGCGAGGCGGTAAGGGAATTATGACGGCAAAGATTACGGTCAAGACCGGAAAGCTTGTTTCCGCCCACATTACCTCCGAAGAAAACAGAGAACTCATCGCGCTCTCGCAGAAGGGCCAGGTTATTCGAACTACGATCGATGGAGTCTCCATCCTGGGCCGAGCGACCCAAGGCGTGCGAATTATGCGTATGGATGCTGGTGATCACATCGCTTCCGTGGTGTTAGTCTAGCTTCTCTTTAAAATGAAACTCCGTCCCGCCACGGCGGGACGGAGTTTCATTGCATTTGGGCCTGCCTACCGGCAGGCCCAAATGATTTTGGGGATAACTCTTTATAAATATGTATGTTTTTGTGATAAAATGACAATAGAGTTTTTATGTCATGGATACTTCTCACGCGAGTTCAGAAAAATTACAATCCGGACTTTTGCAACCGGCCGCATTAATTGACGCGCTTTTAATTCATCCGGGCATGAATGTCGCTGATTTTGGCTGTGGCGGCGGACACTTTACCTTCATGCTGGCTAAAAAAGTGGGAGAAAAGGGGAAAGTATATGCACTCGATGTCCAAGCTACGCCTCTTGATATGGTCAAAGAACGGGCACGAGTGGAGGGTATAGAAAACATCCAAACGATCAGAGCAAATCTCGAGACTCCCGGCAGTTCGACGCTGGCGGACGGCTCACAGGATTTGGTGCTTGTCGCCAATATCCTATTTCAATCGCCCAAGAAATCAGAAATTATCAAGGAAGCAAAGAGAATTTTAAAACCGCAAGGACGGCTTGTGCTCATCGAGTGGCGAAAAGGGGCGGGTGGTTTTGGTCCTCCTGACGACCTGCGCATGGATGAAGAAACCATTCACACCCTTGTCCGGCAAGAAGGCATGAAAGCTGGAGAAGATCTTCATATCGGCGAGTTTCATCACATTATGACCTTTACCCGCCCAAATTTTGATCCTCAAAACTTAGGCGGGCTTACCCAATAAATAAATGGATGGATATTCGATCATTTACCAGTTCTAATCGTCTGCTCTATATTCTTGTGGTCTCTATTGCTCTTTTAGTTTTTCTCACGATCGTGCTGATTTTGCGAGGATTGGGCGGAAACTCAACGGCGCGAATAACCCTCGAATTCTGGGGAGTGTACGATGCCACCGATATTTACAATAATGTCATTCGCAATTTTGAGTCACAGCATTCGAATGTAAAAATTATATATCGCCAGTTCTCGTTTAATGATTATGAGCGCAAGCTTGTCGATTCCCTTGCCGCCGGCTCCGGCCCCGATATTACGATGATTCATAATTCGTGGCTACCTAAGCATAGCGGTAAGCTTATTCCGATGCCGGAAGACAAACTGCCCGGATACGATAAGGCGCTCATGACGCTGAAGGAATTTCAGGAGCAGTTTGTGGATGTGGCATTCGAAGATCTCGTCTCAAATAATCGGATCTATGCGATGCCCATCTATATGGATACCTTGGCGCTCTATTACAATAAAGATCTCTTGAATGCCGCCGCTATCACGGAACCGCCCAAGACTTGGGATGTATTCAATGACAATGTGTCTCGGCTGACGCGCTTTGATGAAAGCGGCAATATCATCCAGTCGGGCGCCGCCATCGGTTCAGCGCGCAATATTAACCGCTCGACAGACATCCTTATGTCGCTCATGCTGCAAAGCGGTGTCCAGATGGTAAATGATGAGTTGACTAACGCTACCTTCACGCGATCAGTCTCAAATATCAATGTCGGCGAGACCGCCCTTCGCTACTATACGGAATTTACCAATCCGAATAAACAAACATACACCTGGAATAACTCCCAGCATTACTCTATCGACGCCTTCATTGAGGGGAAGACGGCGATGATGTTCAACTATGCCCATCAAGTGGATATCGTTCGCGGTAAATCTCCGAGGCTGAACTTCTCGGTGGCGCCGATGCCCCAACTTAGTGCCATCGATGCCGTAACGTATGCCAACTATTGGGCGCCGGCAGTAACAATAAATTCCCTCCATCCCAACGAAGCATGGGAGTTTATTGCCTACTTGGCATCTCGTGAAGGATCGCTGGATTATCTAACCGCCACAAAGCGACCGGCCGCGCGGCGCGATATCATTGATCTTCAAAGAGACGATTCTGACGTGGGGGTATTTGCCGTACAGGCGTTAACCGCCCGTTCCTGGTATCAGGCGGACAATACGGCAATTGAAGGAATTTTTGCAGACATGATTGATAAAGTCATTTTTAACGAGGCTTCCCCCCGCGATGCTCTGCAAGAAGCGGAGTCAGAGGTGGATATTCTCATGGGCCGACGATGATCAAATTTCTTCGCATCACCGCCATCCTAACGCTTGTTCTTTTGTCCTTTCTCGTTGTGCGAGAATCGTACGCCGCCCCCCAATGGTGGCCGCTCGTCCCGTGCGGTCTGAATACGCAACCGGTAGGTATCTCTAAGACGGTTAGCGACTACACTCAGCCCTGTAATCAGTGCGACCTGTTACGTCTCGTCAAAAATCTCATAGATTTTATCTTTTTTGCGATTACGCCCATACTTGCCACGCTTTTCTTTGTGATTGCGGGGGTCCGGATGATATGGGCGGGAGCTGTGCCCAGTGAATTGAACGCTGCGAAGAAGATGTTTTGGCAAACGATTACCGGAGTTTTGGTGATATCTCTTGCTTGGCTGGCCACAAATACGCTTTTGAAATCATTGGCTCGTGACGATATCTCTAACCATTGGTGGGAGCTTCAGTGTCGAGCTACGGCGCCGGCGCCATTTGTAACTCCGACCCCGGGGGAAACAACCTCTCCGACCAGTGAGTGTCAGCAACAATTCGGAGTCTCTTCTTCGGGCGGTTGCCCAGACACGTCAAGTTGCGAAAATGTAAGTTCATACACAGCTACCCATGGATGTGAGTCAAATGGCGGAACATGCTTGCTGTCCTCGGGATCGGCTCAACGGGTACAGCAATTTATATCCGCGTTCAATAGTGCCGGGGGAGGTTCATGCGGACTTAGAATTTCATCGACCATTCAAGGTTCTGGTGGTCCCAGCGTATCCCAGTGCCATCAAGCAGGTAATGCAAAATCCGGGACGTGCGCTGATTTTAATATAGAGCGAAGTCAATCATGTATCGATGCATTCTACCAAGCGGCGCGTACTTCGGGAGTGGTAGTTTCGTTTTTGGATGAGTATGTTGCCGCATGCCGACCTGCCAACGCGACCGGCGGCAACATCCATGTTAACTTCTAGGTATAGACGCGTGGATATTCTCTAAATATTTAAGTATAATAAAGATAATGAGGATTTGGAAAAATTTATTGAGTGTTGTCGGAATTAGTAGTTTTGTCTTCTTTTGGTTTGCTATATTTTCGCCTGCGCACGCGGTTGGATGCAAGCTAACCAGTGCGAGCTGGAGTGGCGCGTCCGTGCGGGTGGGCGAAACTATTCAGCTTTTCATCGCTGGGAATGATTGCGAAAGAGGAACGGTGGTACGGTTTACGATATACGAGGCCGATACCTTTGGCGACGACGAGTTATTTTCTATTTCTGCTCCCGGTTTTCCGAATGGCGGTGTCAGCATGGGTTTTCCCGTGACTTTTACTGACGCCATGTATATAAAAGGGGGAGAGGAAAATCCCGGAAGCATTTTTTTTACGGCGACGGCAGACGGAGAAACCGTAACATCGAATAATATTAGCTTCACTAAGGCGGAAACTGCTCCCGGGGGCTGTATATTAACGGGGGCTTTTTGGGGCTCAAACCCCATTGATCCAAATAAGCCAGTCACTATGAGATTCATGGGCCAGGCTTGTTCTGCTCAAGATACTATCTCTTACGATGTTCTGAAGTCTGGCAATCCTATAACTGGCGGTACATTAAAATTTAGCGATTCTACGGGTAGGGTAGAAAAACAGATAACCTTGGGGGGCCTTGCGGGCACTTCGGGTAAGGTACAAATCAGAGCTCGTCTTGAAAGTACTCAAAGCGAATGGATATTGTCTGAAGAAGCAGATATTGTGATTGGAGCTACTAATACGGAAACGCCTGGTCCTGGACCAACCAATAGTCCAGGCCCTGGCCCAACTGGCAGGCCTATCAGTTTTAATTTTAAATTTGATAATCCTCTCGGCGGAGGGGAGCAAAACCTGCTAGACCTTATCAATACGATAAGCCGATGGATTTTCAATCTGGCCATTCCTATCGCCGTAATCTTTATTATTTACGGCGGCATTCTTTTCTTAACGGCCGGCGCGAACCCTAAAAATGTTGATGAAGGGAAGAAAATTCTCAAATATGCCGTTATCGGCTTAGCAATCGTATTTATTGGGCGAGGTTTTGTCAGCTTGGTGCATAGTGTCATAAGGTTGGGGGATACCACTACGGCAACGCCCACAACTCAACCAAGATGAAATTAAAATATTTTTTCCTTACTATTTTGATCTTTGGTGTACTGTTTGGATTTGTCGTACTGCAAGCGACGGTAGCTGATCCCGTACTCGCCGCTACTATTATTCGCGCTTCGCCCTCATCAACCGGCCAAGGAGCCCCCGGGGTAGATTTAACCATTCAGAAATTGTTTGATATAATTGTAGGGTTGGCCTGCTATCTCATACGGATCTCTATTATCCTTATCGTCATAGCGGTTCTTTTCTACGGGTTTAAGTTTCTGATCAGCCAGGGCGATCCCACTAAAGTAGGGGAAGCAAAGAAGGCGTTGGGCTGGGGAGTGATCGGCATCTTGGTTATTTTCTCGACATATACGATAATTAAAACGGTAAACGTGGCAGTAGGAGGCAGTGCAAGCAATATTACACTGCTGAATTGCTCTGGAAGATGAAATATTTATTTATCACGTTTCTTGGAATATGCCTGCTCACAGGATCTGTTTTTGCCGCCGAATTTACTCTCCCTGCCGGAAACCCGATTACAAAAACGACCATTGAGAATCTCATTCTTAGCATCTACACCTTTCTCGTTTGGGCGAGCGTGATCGTTGCGATGGGCACCTTAATTGTGGCCGGTCTTATGTGGGCCACGGCCGGGGATTCAGGAAGAGTTGAGCAGGCAAAAGCTATGCTCAAAGGCGGCATTATCGGGGCGGCTATTATTCTGGGTTCGGGGGTAATTATCCGAACGGTCAGTGTATTTGTGACGGGCCAAGGGTGAATCTGGATCTGGAAGATTTCTGGGAGACATGTGAAAATAGATAATTTGGGATAATAAAAAAATATGAAAAACATGAAAGGGGGTGTGGTTATGAGAGGATTAAAAAATGTTGCTTTTGGGGTGCTGATAGTGGGTTTGCTGGCCGCGCCAATGATGGCATTGGCAATTGTAACTCCTACGGCGGCGCCAAATCTCGGAGATCCGGTAACGCTGACGACGATTGAGAATATCATCCTTCGTATCATTACCTTCTTGGTAACGTTCGGCATTATTATCGCCGTAGGTATGATTATCTTAGGCGGTATCCGGTGGATGGCGGCCGCGGGTAATGATGAAAAAGCTGAAGGCGCAAAGAAAATGATCAAAAATGGCATCTACGGCGCCGCGATCGTCTTGGGTGTCGGTGTTATCTTGCGAACTGTCGCATCGTTGATTAACTTGGACTTCTTTAATTTATAAGAATTAGGGAAGTGTACATATAAAAATCAACCCCGCCCTCACGTGAGGGCGGGGTTGATTTTTATTAATCAGGGAAGTACGATACAATACTCGCGATGCCCTCGTGGCGGAACTGGCATACGCGCACGGCTTAGGACCGTGTTCCCGAAAGGGATTAGAGGTTCAACTCCTCTCGAGGGCACCAACACTAACAACCCGTAGGGTTGTTTTAGATTATTCTGAGATCTTCAGTTTCTTGGTCTTCAGGCGCTCTAGTTTTGGTAGACGAATCGTGAGAAGTCCATTTTTCATCGAAGCTTTAGCGCCGTCAGCGTCGATATCTACCGGAAGTATGATTGAGCGGGAAAATGCTCCCCAGTAGAGCTCGCGATAGAAGTAGTCACCGGGACGGATTTTAGCGGCGGGCGCGCGGCGGCCCTTAATTGTTACCATGTCGTTAGTGATTGAGATGTCGATATCATCCTGGCCCACGCCGGCGATGGTGGATTGGATGATGATGTACTCATCATCCTGAAAGACATCAACCGTCAACTGACCCTCTTGCTCGGTACTCGTGTCTTTCTGGGTTTTGGCGGTTAACTCGGCTTCAAATTGTTCATCAAGAAAATCTGTCATATAGACTCTATGTGAGGGTTGGGTTAGTAGTGCTTCGTTCTCTTATTTTATCAAATAAAATAGAAATAAGGAATGCCATGGTGATAAGTAAGAACGTGGAATACGCCTGATTTACCAGAAGTCGGTTCATGGGATCCCATGATTCGGGAGTAAGCGGCGTAGAAACAATGATATTGAAAGTAAAATGGAATATCGTTGCCAGGACGAGACCTATATAGAATAATTTCCGCCGGTGATGCTGGAAGAACCAGGAAAGGGCCAAAAAATAGCCCAAGAGTGCCGATGAGAGGGTGTGCAGGAGCGTGGCGCCGGTAAAGCGAAGGAGCCAAACGCTGAGTGTGGCCTGGGCATGCATACCAAGTGTGGCGTGGATGGTAATGCCCTCCTGGATCGTGCGGGAGAGATACAAGATATTTTCCATGGCCGCAAAGCCCAAGCCGGCCGTAATCATGTAAACCATGGCATCTACCGGCTCATCGAAGTCACTACTGTTGAGCACAAGGAGTTTCACGGCATAGAATTTAATGAATTCCTCCAGGAACGCGGCCCAGAGCAGGAATCGATAGTCTTGGATGCTGATCTGACAGTCGCAGATCTTTGATGCGGCCGAAATAATTAAAAAGCCTGCGGCGATAACGAGCGGGGAGACGATAATGCCCATGAGGAAAGTCTTTGCGATCAGATATTTCGGCTCGGGATGGCAGTCCTTGCGCAAATAGTAGGTGAGCCAGATAGCGCTCGGGAGGAGGCCGAGGATAATGAGGATAATGTAGTAAGTGGCAATCGACATACTTTCGTTAAGTATATCGTAGGTACGTTATTTTACCTAGGTGGGCCAGCCTCGTGAGTCTAGGCGGGCCATTCTTCAACAAGGAGGAGCTTTTTGTCAGTAATTGGAAGCTGTGCGTAAATTTCTTCAGTAACGAACGGCATGAAAGGGTGAAGTAGCTTGAGAGTCGTACAGAGCGTATGGAGAAGAATTTGCTCTGTGTTTTCTTTATTCTCGTTTTTTAGCTGCAGTTTTGACGCTTCAAGATACACATCAGCAAAATCATGCCATATAAACTGGTAAATAGCCTGTGCCGCCTCGTGGAGTTGAAGCCGCTCAATATTGCGTGAAACTGATTCGCGAACAGCTGAAAGTTGTTCAAGAATGGCTCTATCTGCATCAGTGTGTGCTTTGGGTTTTGAGCTAGGTATGACACCGGCATCATTTATGAGAATAAATCGAGCGATATTCCAGAGTTTATTGGCAAAATGCTTCATGCCCTTGATTTTATCTTCTACTAAAGGAATATCATTGCCTGCGGCAGTGGAAAAAATCAAAGCAAAGCGAAGAGCATCAGTTCCGTAAGTATCTATGACTCCCAGAGGATCAACAGCGTTACCTTTTGATTTACTCATTTTCTGACGATCCTTATCCCTGACCAAACCGTGTAAAAGTACCGTTTGGAAAGGTGTTATCCCAGTTTTGTAACAGCCAAACATTATCATCCTTGCAACCCAGAAAAAAATAATATCCCAACCGGTTTCCATGACTTGGGTTGGGTAGTATGTCTTAAAATCTTTTTCACCGCGAGCCATTAAAGTAGCATAAGGCCATTGTCCAGAAGAAAACCAGGTGTCGAATGTATCCGGGTCTTGTTCCCAACCTTCTCCTTCAGGCGCTTCTTTCCCGACGTAAATTTCACCGTTTTTATACCAAACAGGAATTCGAATGCCCCAAGCAATCTGGCGGCTTATCGGCCAGTCCCGAATGTTGTTCATCCAATGAAGAAATACCGAGCGAAATCTATCGGGAATTATCTTGATGCCGGTATCTATATCTTTATTTTTCTTAATTGTGTCGTCTATGGCTATTCCAATATTTACGGCTTGTACGGCAGTGTCGCGGAGTGATAATCGTCCGTCAGGTAAGGGTTTAGTCATAGCCACATACCATTGAGGAATAATGAGTGGCTCTATGATCGTGCCGCATTTATAACAGAGTTGAACGTTATGCTTATAATTTTCTTCAACTTTTGAGACGAGGCCTTTTGCATGCATATCTTCCGCCACCTTCTTTCTTGCTTCCGCCACCTTCATTCCGGTGTATGGACCGGTCTTTTCATTTAACTTCCCATATCGATCAATGACTGGCAGGGGACCGGGTATCTCCCCTTTATGGCGTTGCCACATTTCAAAATCAACCGCATCATGAGCCGGTGTTACTTTTACCACGCCGGTCCCAAATTCAGGATCAACAGCTTCATCTGCGATTACTCTAATTTTTTTGGGACCAAGGAGTGTTTCAATTTCAATTTCTTTTCCAATATATTGTTGATAGCGTGCATCCTTCGGATTTACGGCAATTCCGGTATCGCCAAATTTAGTTTCAGGGCGCACCGTAGCAAGTTCAAACGGCCCGTACTTGATATAGTACAGCGGATCAGTGCGTTCCTCGTATTTTGTTTCAAGATCAGAAAGAGTAGTTTGATGTTTAGTGCACCAATTTGAAATTCTCTCACCGCGGTATATTAATCCGTCTTTATGCATCTGCTCAAACGTTTCATAAACGATTTCAACAATGCGGGGGTCCAGCGTGAAAGTATTTCGCGACCAATCGCATGAAGCGCCTAAGCGCTTGATCCCTTCTTCGCTGATATGTTTGTTGGCTTGAACGAAATCCCATGCCTCTTTGTAAAATTCTTCACGCTCCATTTTAAAGCGGCTTCGCCCTTCTTTTTCAAGTTTCTTTTCAAAGACTACTTGAGTTTCAAATCCCGCGTGGTCCGTCCCGGGCAGGTAGAGTGCGCGTTTGCCATTCATCCGTTGGTAGCGGATGAGGATATCTTGGATTGTAATGCCTAAAGCATGGCCAACATGAAGAGGCGCATTGGCATTAGGAGGAGGCATGATTATCGTATACGGCTCGCGCTTATCCGCTTCGGGCAAATTGTCCGGATTAAAAAAACCGCTCTCTTCCCAGAGCTTATAAATGCGGCTTTCGGTTTCTTGCGGACTGTATGCTTTCGGAAGTTCAATCATGAGAATAACTCTACTATAGTCGCAGATTAGCGTCCATGCGAACTGATTCCCAAGTCGTAGGATCTTTATGGTTAAGCCATTTAAAATAGCCGGCGACGGCGATCATCGTGGCGTTATCAGTGGTATATTTCATGCTCGGACAAAAAAATGGCATACCTATTACCGAAGAAGAACCCAGAAGCCGTTCGCGCAGAAGCTTATTTGCCGAAACGCCGCCGGAAAGGAGGATGCCGTTGACCTGGTATTCTTGAGCGGCGCGCATAGTTTTTGAAACGAGCACATCGACAGCCGCTTTCTGGAACGACGCCGCGATATCAGCTTTTGTCTGTTCATCATCTGCTTTCTCTTTCAGATCGCGCAGGAGATAGAGGACCGCGGTTTTTAATCCGGAATAGCTAAAATCATAGTTTTTCGATTTAGCCATAGGGCTAGGAAGCGGATAGGTATCTATGTTACCTTGTTCCGCAAGTTTCGATATAGCGGGGCCGCCGGGATATCCCAGGCCCAGAAGTCGCGCCACTTTATCGAATGCTTCGCCGACGGCATCATCCATGGTTTCGCCTATGATTTCATATTCGCCGTGGCCGCGCATGAGGACTAATTCCGTATGTCCGCCCGATACAACAAGATTTAAGAGAGGGAAATCAGGAAGGAGTGTGGCGGGTTCAAGCCAATTGGAATGGATATGGCCGTCCATGTGATTTACGCCGATGATCGGCTTGATATAATGCCAGGCTAATGTTTTAGCAAAGGTAATGCCGACGAGTAGAGTGGGACCTAGGCCGGGACCATGCGTCACGACGATAAGATCAATTTCTTTTTGAAAATCAGTGATATTCGCTTCTTTGAGAGCGCCCTCAAAGACATGTCTGATATTTTTAACATGTTCGCGAGAGGCGAGACTCGGAACCACTCCGCCATATTGAGCGTGAAGTTCAATTTGAGAGGAGACGACATTAGAGAGCACTTTGATATTATAGCTTTCAGATGCCCCAATCACCGCTACCGCTGTTTCATCACACGATGTTTCAATGGCAAGGATCTTCATTATGAAAAACGTTTTATTAATGCCTTTGCTTCTTGGTTTCAAACTTTTAACGCAACGAGTTGATTAATAACTTCATCGGGTTTCTTGTAGTGTAACACGGCACGGGGGCGGTCGTTGAGCTCTCTCTGCCATCACTTCAAAAAGTAGCATAAAGTTGGCTTCCTAAAAGTGCAGCGCTACGGGGAATCGAACCCCGATTGACGGCTTGAAAAGCCGCTGTCCTAACCGTTAGACGATAGCGCCATGACGATTAGGTATTGTAGCAGAATTATGAAAATCTTCAAGAAAACACCGCCTTTTGGCGGTGAGTTTTCTATTGAGCGGAGGAGACAATCTGCTTGAATATCGCGGGGTTGTGTTCAGCGAGATCGGCGAGAATCTTTCGATCCAATTCAATGTTAGCTTTTTTGAATTGAGCGATGAGTTTAGAGTAGGAAATGCCTTCCTGGCGGGCGGCGGCGTTAATTTTGATCTGCCAAAGCCGGCGAAAGTTTCTCTTTTTCTTTTTCCGGTCGGCAAACTGGAAAGACCAAGCATGAAGTAAGGCCTCTTTGGCCTGTCGGAATTTGGACTTTCTGGTCCACATAAAACCCTTCGCGTGCTTTAAAACTCGCTTGCGTCGGGCATTTGCAATTGTTCCTCGTTTAACGCGTGTCATTATGATTACTTAGAGCTGGGAGAGCAGAGCCTTTGCATTGTGGGCCAACGAATTAGGAGCAATTTTGTCGCCATGCTTGGCGCGACTGGCATTGCCTGAATCCTTTGAATTAAAATGGTTCTGGCCCGGGGGTCGCTTCATGACTTTTTTCCTGCCGGTAATCTTCACCCTTTTAAATAACGCCTTTTTAGTTTTCATTCCCTTTGCCATATTATTGTGCTTTTGTTTGCCCGCCTTTTTGATGGGGGGCTTTTTTATCTTTTTGGATCATAATGACCCATCCGTACGGGGAGCGCCTGGGATCACCTTGAGTTATAAATGGTTCAGCGATCTTAGTGAGGAAATCTTTGAGTTTTTGCTTTCCTATTTCCGCGTGACCTTTTTCTCGGCCACGCAAGGTGAGCTCAACTTTGACAATATTTCCCTCGCTAAGGAATTCATCAGCCTTTTTTGCTTTAAAAGTGAGATCGTGGATTCCGGTCTTAAAACCTACGCGGACAGTCTTGGTCTCCTGCTCCTTCTGCTTGGTGCCAGTTTTCTTTTCCTGGCGTTCTTTCTGATACATATACTTGCCATAATCCATGATCTTTGTGATCGGAGGCTGGACTTGGGGACCTACCTCAACTAGGTCTAACTCCTGTTCGCGGGCTAATTTGAGCGCATCAAGAATTGGCATGACTCCCAATTGTTCACCGTTCCCGCCAATTACTTGGACTGTGGGTATACGTATCTGATTGTTGACTCTTAAGCGTTTGAGCAAATGTATGTATCTTTTTGCGCTTTTCAGTCTACCATGATCTTTTAGGCTTGGGAAGGGGTTAGAACTGATTGATTTTTGCCGCTAGAATAAAGTCGTTTTCAGAGAGTCCGCCGATGGCATGAGTGGAAAGGACGAGATCAACTTTATTGTAGGAGATGGCAATATCAGGATGGTGACCTTCAGATTCGGCGAGGTTGGCGATCTTATTGATAAATGTCATCGCTTCTTTAAAATCTTTAAACTCATAGTGCTTGGAAATTTGTTTTATGTCTTTGCCGAGTTGCCATCCTGAAACTTCTGCCATGTAGACGCGAGCTTTGTCTTCGGCTATTGGCTCGACCCCGCCTTCACAAGGGACGCATTTTTTTGAGAGAAAATCGTTTTTCATAGTATTCATTATGATTTTTTCTTCGAGGCAGTGGCGACTGATTTTGGCGTTGCTCGACGGGTCATGATTTTCTGTTCTTCCGGCGAGGTCGGCATAACTATTTTAGCGGCGCTTTTATCATGGATTTTTTTCAATAGTGTGAGGGGATGAGTCTTGAAGTGATTGCCTTCGATCTCCATAGTGATTTTCTTTTGGAAGGCCTTTGGTAGGGCTTTGCGAATATAGGTGTGCATGTGTGAGGGGGAATAAATATAGAGTTTATCAAAGCGGAATTTCTTGGAGATTGCGGAAAAACGTTTTTGAAACTCTTTGATGAAGTCCGCAATTATTCTTTCTTTGCGCTTTTCGAAAACGGCGCGGAAGTGAAGAATTTTGCCACCGGCGCGGGTTTTGAAATGACCTTCCCGATCCGAGTATTTTGGCGCTTCGATCAAAAATGAATCAATACTTTTTAAGATGCCATTCTGGGCCAGATAAAATATGGCGTCCTGCTGGCCCGTGACGATCAGGAGAGCTTTTTCGCCGCTGAACGCCGGCAGATTGGCGGGAATCAGCATTTCTTGCGACGGTGGAGGCATCTTCGTGAATTTTTTCATATACCCAAATTATATACAATTTTTGAGTATGGGGCGAAGCCCCGAGGCAATCCTCTCTGAAAAACGCGGAAGTATTGTTATGTGGAGATGG
>Ga0210377_10000060_pt1 | contig 97511 bp, 58 predicted proteins | sample PLM4_65_b1redo_FD_155480 | JGI IMG/M metagenome (GOLD analysis project Ga0210377, IMG submission 155480) | Groundwater sediment microbial communities from an aquifer in East River, Colorado, USA - PLM4_65_b1 redo | ecosystem: Environmental > Terrestrial > Soil > Riparian zone | place: USA: East... | reverse complement strand
CGGACGCGGGTTCGACTCCCGCCGCCTCCACCATTCAACCTACTGAAAACACAGGTCGAGATCTTGGACGCGGGAACCTCCCCCGCCGTCTCCATGGAGACATGTGTACGGCAGGGGCTCGATGAGCGCCGAGAACGCGGCAGGCAACTGAGTCGACTGCGGTAGTAGATGAAGAAGCTGACGCGGCACATCGGAGGTTCAAGCTCCGTTTCCCGGGTCTCATTGTTCTGTCAACTTCGCCTGTGCGGCGTGTGGTGGAACGGGGCTGCGAAGGCTAACCCGCCTCTTGTCCGGGGTCAGCCTCCCGCCCGCGCGGAAGTCATACTGTCTGGGCGGACCGAAGCACCGTCGAATTTTCACGGCCCGGCCCGGTAGCCCCCGGCCTGCATGTGAGGGATGCCGGCCGGGGCAAGCAGCGCCGCGAGGTCAGCCGTGAGGACGGATTGCCCACTCGCTGATAGTGTGCCATGAGGGATCGAAATTGAGACGAATGAGCCAGGCGGCGGACCGGCAGATCGACGAGTTCATGACCGTCCCAAGTTCGCGCCCAGGGTGAGGAGGAACTCATCCAGTTGCTCGAACTGCTCGGGCAGCCCCTCGGCCGCCCCGGAGGCGAGCTCACCGTCGAGAGCTGCCTTCGAGGGATAGAGGTCGTGCTTGACCAGCAGCGTCTGGCCGCCCTTCTCCTCGAACGTCACCGTGGTGACGGCTCCCCCCTCATCCCCTTCCTCATTGGTCCAGACGAGGCGCGAGTGCGGTGTCACTTCGATGTACCTGCCGAAGACCTCCATCACCTTCGAGCCATCGACGCCGAACACCAGACGGTACTTGCCCCCGGCACGGACATCCATCTCGCAGGAAAGCAGGGACATCCCCATCATCGACTTCGGTACCCACCATCGCTTGAACAGCTCGGGCTTGCTCCAGGCCTCGAACACCAGGCGCGCCGGACCGTTGAAGGTTCGCGTGACGACCAGCTCACGGTCGGACTTCCGTTCCACAGTCGTGCGGTTCTTCATCGGTGTGGCCTCACTCTCTCTTCTTGCGTCCATCGATCTTCTCCTTCCGTTTCAGTTCCTCGACAACCTTGTCCAACATGTCGAAGCGTGAATCCCAGAGCTGGCGGTACCTCTCGAGCCATGCCGTCTCTTCCTCCAATCGGCGTGGGCCGAGCTTGCAGGTCCGCACGCGCCCGACCTTCTCCGTGGTGACTAGCCCGGCCTCCTCCAAGACGCCGACGTGCTTCTTCATGCCCGTGAGGGTCATGTGGAACTTCTCGGCAAGGTCCGTGATCGAAGCGTCGGAACGGCCGAGCTGTTCCAGAACGCCGCGTCGGGTGGCATCCGAGAGCGCGGCGAACGAGTCATCGAGGCGGGCCTGTTTATACTGAACCATACGGTTCAGTATACGGCGCACGGGGCGGCATTGCAAGGGGGGCCGAGCGCGGGATGCGCCTTCGACCGCGGTCGCCCCTCAGGGCGCGCTTCTTTCCGGGCGTTCAGGCGACGGTTCTGATGGACGCGGCAGACTGCTGGCCAAACGCGCCAGCGCCTCGGATACCTCTGGATCGTCGGAGCCTCGCATGCTTCCGTGAATGGCGAGGCGCTGTCTCCAAAATGTCTCCAAGACAGGGGAGCACTCCAGAGCACTGGAGAGCACACCAGAGCACAACGAATTCCCGAGAAGGCAACGAATTTCCAACGAGATACGACGAAAGTCGCGCGCCATCAGCCAGTTAGCGTTTTGGGCGGGATCGGGTTCGACTCCCGCCGCCTCCACCACCTAACCTACTGAAAAAGTAGGGCGCGACCTTGGACGCGGGAACCGTAGCGCGCACCGTCGGGATCGCGACCCGCTTCACCCTCTGATCAGGGGACGCAGGCGATCACCCGTTCGATCCGGGATGAGTCGTACCCCCAGGATCCGACGTGGGGAGCGGTGGGTCGCGCGACGTAGTGGAGCGCTTCGCCGAGGGCGGGAGTCGCAGGGTCATCCAGAATACCGATGGAGATCGAAAAGACCGTGCAATCGGTCGAAAAATCGGCTCGGCCCGACCGGACGACTTGATAGGCGGTCGCCTGAAATTGGCCGAACCCAAACAGCCTCACCGTGTTGCTGAGGCGGATCGGGGAATCAAGTTCGTCGATGAGACCGTACCACGGGTCCCCCGGACATTGGTTATCCCGGCCGTCGTTCTCCTCGCTCCTCCCCGGTCCGATGGAGTAGTCCGCATCGTTGCAGTCACCCTGGCACTCGGATTTCCCGTCAAAGTCGTCATCCGTCTCATCCGGCGCCGGAACCCCATCACAATCGTTGTCGATTCTGTTGCAGCCTTCGGGAGCCCCGGGATGAATGTCGTCGCGGAGATCGTCACAGTCCTGTCCCGGCCCGCCCGGACAGGTCGGAGCGGCCGGGGCGCCGTATCCATCTCCGTCGATGTCGGTGCACACCACGGGACAGGAGCCGACGCTGGGAGGGCGCGAATCGGGGACGGGCGTCGTCTGGGACGTGATGACCCCGGTGATCCGGATGTCGTCGATCCACCAGCCGTCGTCAGCGGGGCTTCCCGCCCACGTGCCGCCGGCGGCGTTGTAGTGGGGGGTGAAATCGTCGAAGACCCAGGTGTTGGCGATCCACCGGATGCGGATCCGCTGGCCCAGGAACGGCGACAGGTCGAACCGGGATTCGACCCAGACGCCGGAGCCGGAAGGGTCGAGGAGACCGGGCCCGTCGCACCTGGAGCCGGCGTCGATCGCGGTGCCGCGGACACTACCGCAGGAGGACCAGGCGCCTTGCGGGAAACACAGGGTCTCGTGGAAGCCGTAGGGTGCCGGCGGCGCGGACCCGGCGTCCGTCGGCGTGGAGACGCAGTAATTACCCCCCGCATAGGCGCTGAAGGCGGCCGGGACGTGGTCGTAGACGTTCTGGAACGGCACCAGCTTCTCCCAGGGACCCCAGTCGTCGATGGCCGGATCGGGGAGGCGGTCGATCTGGATCTGGACGTCGCCGCAGTCGACGCACGGTAATCGCTCGATCCCTATTGTGCCCACGTCGTCCATCAGGTCGGCGATGTGGAACATCGAAAGGGTCAGGTCGCCGGGGCGCGGCAGGGGAGTGAGGTTGATCGGACCCGAGCGATAGGCCGCAAGGGAACGGAAGCGCGTCGTGTCCCACAGCGAATCGTGCCCGGCGAAGTGCACCCCCATGTGCAGCGAGTTGGGAGGGCTCGACGCCTTCCGCCCGTCGGCCGGGGTGGCATACGTGCACGCACTCCCCGGGAGGTGGTCGCTGCACCCGCTGCTCTGGGTGTTGGGGCAGTTGGTCGCGCCCGGCGGGCAGTGCAGGTGCCAGTCCATCGGATAGTCCGGATCCAGCATGCAATGCACTTCGTCGTAGAGGTAGTAGCCGTTACACCGCACCGCCGAGAAGACCGAACCCCCCGCCGGTTCGCTGGCGCGCATGTAGGCGCCGTGGTCGACGAGCCCCGTGCCTGCGTCGGCGAGGCGGAAGGTGTCGTTGACCGTGAACAGGCCGTCCCCGTCCCGATCGGCGTCGAAGCTCTCGAGGAGCGTGCCGTCGTCCGTGGTGCCGGGCGCACCGTCCGGACCCGCGATCCAGGTCTGGGTGGCGCCCCCGGGGAGATCGAGATCGGCCGGCAGGAAGAAGCAATACGGGGCGGAGATCGACGGACTCTGATTCGAGAGCAGGCGAACACACAGATCAACGCGCGCCGGGTCGGCGCCCGAAAGGGAAGCGAGCGACGCGGCGACCTTGAAGGCGAAGCCCGGAATGAGCGGATCGAGGCTGCCGACATCGACGATCTGACCGGGTGCCAGGTCGCCGATCACGACCTTCCACTCGGAGATGCAGTCGACTTCGGGGTCGGGGGAACTCAGGACGAGCGCGGCCCCGGTGAAAGCGAATTGGCCGTTCCTGAGCCTGAGCACCAGCCGGCCGGTCTCGCCGGAATCCGGGAACGGATCCTGATCGCCGTTCAAGTCGCGGTAAGTCGCCGAGACGACGCCGAACTGGGGGATGTTGAGCGGCTGGCCGAGCGCCTCTCCGGCGAGGGGTAGGACCAAGCCCCCCAGCAGGACCTGGCAACGGAAGGCCAGTCGCGGCAGCATCGCTCGAACTCCGAGATTGTCTGTCTATACGCCGATCTGCCCCTCCCCGCAAGGAAGGCGAATCCGCTTGCCGCTTACCGGCCCCGGAGGCAGGCTGGTCGCGAGCGTCCCGGCGTATCGTCCGGCGCGCACCACGAGGAAGTGACCCTGACCGCGGTGGTTGCGGCCCGAGGTCCGGGAGACACAGAGCGGCCGAACGCCGCCCCCTGAGGCTCAGGGGGCGGACGTCGCCGATCGCCCGTGGGGGCGATGGTCTTTTTCGCTATTGCCCGCTCGTGTACCAGACGCCGCCGGGGCCGGTGTAGGACGCCCCGGCTCCCCAGATGACCTGGTTCACGCCGTTGGGACCGACTGCGAGATCGAGGTAGTCGCCGTAAGGAAAGGCGTAACCGTTGGCGTTCTTGTACGGCGCACCGGTCGTGAGATCCGAGACGCGGATGGCGGGGTCCCAGGAGGTGCCGCCGTTGGTCGTGCGCCGGTACCAGGTGTTCCATCCGGTCTGGCTCTGCTGGCGGTCGTCCTGCCAGGTGACCCGGAAGTCGTTCGCGGTGGTCGGATGCGCCACGACCGATGGGAAGGCGTTGTGCACCGACGCCGAGGCGACGGAGATCTGCACGCGCGTGGTCCAGGTGACGCCGTCGGTCGAGGTCCGGGTGTACATCTGCTCCGGCACATTCGGAGTGCTGTTGACGTGGTAGGCGATCAGGAGCTTTCCGGCGCTGTCGATCGCCATGTTCGGCGTCGATCCGAGGAAGCCGGTATAGCAGCCGGCCGCCCAGCCGCAGGCTGGCACGTCGCGCGACGTGTCGATGAGCGTCGGGGTCCCCCATGACGTCCCGCCGTTCGTCGTCTTCCACACCCGGATGAAGGCATCGCCGTTGTAGGTGTTGCCGCTGCTGAAGTCGCTCGTCGCGATGTAGGCGATGTTGCCGTTCGACGGACTGATCGACACCCCCTGGTGGAAGTAGTAGCGGCTGTCGGTGTTCATCTTCACAGGCAGAGAGAAGGTCAGGCCGCCGTTGTGCGAGGCCACGACGTAGGAATCACTCGAGTTGAAGCCGATGTAGACGTGCATGCCGTCGCGCGACACGCCGAGCCACGGGTGGTCGTTCCACTGCGGCTTGCGACCGCCCCCCGACCAGTCGATGCCGGCCGACCAGGTGACGCCGCGATCGGTGGACCTGACGTAGGTCGATCCCGGGGTGGTGCCGTTCAGGAACGCCGCGTGGACGTTACCGTTGATGTCCACCTTGATCTGCGGGTCGTACTGGGCCTTGGTCGTCTGCTTGAGCCACTGGTCCGGCAGCCAGGTCGCGCCGCCGTCGATCGAGCGGCGCAGGATGGTCGACGGCAGCTTGCAGTTTCCGCACGGCTTCGGGCCGGTGTAGCGGGTCAGGAGCTGGTAGACGTAGTTGGCGTTGCCGGGATCGACGGCGACCGCCGGCTCCCAGTCGTCCTGCCCGCTCGCCACCCGCTCCACGTTCCAGCCGGGCGCCGCCGCCGGCAACGGCACGGACTCGACCTTCGTCAGCGCCTCGAACGACCGCCCGCTCCCCACTTTCCTCGGCTCGTCCTGCTCCTTCTTGACCTTCGCCAGGTCGGGGTTCGGCGGCTCCGCCTCGGAGAGGGCGCAGCCCGCGAGCGCGAGCGAGATGGCCAGTATCGGCAGGAGTTTCCACGACAGGACGGCGGCGTTCCGGTTCGCGAACAGGCTCATCGCATTCCCTCCTTGGATCGGTGGTGAAGCGCGGACGTGCTGGGCGTGCGTGCGGCGAAGCCGCGGCACGACGATCGACTCGGGATCTCGTTGCGAATCATGAAACAGTCCTATGCAGAACCGAGCGGCGGTGCCACGACGTTGGCGGGATTGTGCACCAGACGCCGCTATTCTGTCGATCCCCCCGCCGCGGCGCGTCTCACATCGTGGCAGGCCCCGCCGGCGCGTTTCGAGGCGCCTTGGCCGGGCGGCGCATCCAGCCGTATACCCAGGAGCGCGACGACCGAGAGTCGACGAAGGGAGAGGTGCGTTGTCCTACGGTGTGGGATGATCGCCGACATCGTGGCGGACGAGCACTGGCAACGTGCGGCGGCCGCGGACCCTCCAGAGCCAATAGAACATCGCGCCGAACAGCAGCAGGATCGGCAGCGCGCGCATCGGCGCTGTCGTGAATGGCTCGGGGAAGATTTTCGCCACACGCTCACGCACCGAGAAGAACGAGCCGGCCGCGATGAACATCGCGAAGCACATCCGCCACAAATGGCGTGCCAGGCGCGGCCCGCCACGCGGCACGCCGAATCGCATGATGCGCACGTCGCCAGCCGCTGCCAGGAGCATGATGGTGGCGAGGAAAAAGAACATCAGGAACGGCACGCCGTTGAGGAAACCGCCCGGGCTGTTGAACGCCTTCACGCCGCCCACGATCGTGAGGAGCGCCAGTCCGACCACGACCATCAGCGCGGCCACATTGAACGTCCGGGTCGATGCCGACACGGGGCGGACGGTCGTCAGCGCCGTGCCCACGAAGTAGACCGTCATGACGCCGCCGCCCACGTTCCCCAGGATCGCGGCGCTGATGCCCATGACGAGCATGGCGCAGACGAACAGCAGCCCGCTGCGGCGGTGGATGGTCCCGCCCTTCTTCACCGACAGAGCCACGGCGCCGAGAACCAGGGCGAGCCCGCCTGCGGCAACGTGGATCGGTAAGAGCATGCTCGCGCTCACGATTGCGACGTGATGGTCAGCGTGACCGTGCGTCTCATCGGCTCGCGCTCCGTTTGCTCGCCGCTGCCGGCCGCTCGCGTTCTGCTTGCTCCGACTCAAACCGGAGAAGGTCGCCAGGCTGGCACGAGAGCGCGCCGCAGATCGCGTCGAGCGTCGAGAAGCGGATCGCGCGCGCCTTGCCGGTCTTGAGGATCGAGAGGTTGGCGAGCGTCATTCCGATCCGATCGGCGAGCTCGGTCAGCGTCATCCGCCGATCGTGAAGGAGGTCGTCGAGCTTGACGGCGATCGCCATGTCAGACCGTCCCCTCGAGGTCTTCGCGCATGAGCGCGCCTTCGGCGAACACGCGGGCCAGCAGGAAAGTGAGGAGCACGGCGAGCCAGCCGTTGATCGAAAAGCCGGCCTGGAGATGCAGCGGATGCGCCGGCGACGAGACCGCCTTCGCGATCCCGCCAATGACGAGGCTGAGAAGCTGCAGCGCGAGCAGCGCCCAGGCGATCGCCTGCAAACGGGACGCGTTCGCGGCGACGAAGGGGTCGCCTGCACGAACTGTCTCGACGATCGCGAGCAGCCGTCTGAGGACGACGTAGTTCAGCGGGATCGCGACGAGACCGACCACCGCGATTGCGCGCAAGCCCATGATCAGCTGGTCTGCCTCAGGCGAAGGAGACAGATCGAGCGCGCTCATGATCCATCGCCTGGTGGGCATGGCGACCAGCAGCGTGGCGATCGCGGCGCCTGACAGCCAATTCAGGACGATGAGAATCCGCAGCACGACGTGGGCAATCGGAAGGGCGGCGGAAGCGACTGGCCTTGACATGATTCGGTATCCTCCTAGATATTGAATAACGATAATAGATTTATCGACTATCGTAAAGTATAATATCGCAAGTCGATAAACAAGCCCGGTCGGTCTCGCGAGGAATCCGATGGCGACGTTCAAGTTGGGCGATGATATGCGGTGACGAACACCAGATGCGCGCGACGGCCGATGTGGTTCGCGGCATCGACGCCGGAGAGGCCCGGCATGTGGACGTCGAGGAAACAGATGTCGGGATGCCTCCCGCCCGTTCCGCGCATCGGCCACGATCTCGAGCTCGGGCCAGACGTTCGCGAGCTGGCGCCGCAGCGCATCGCGCAGCAGCGGTTCATCGTCCGCGATCAACGCCGTCGCGTGGGCGTTCATGTTTGTGTCGGCATATCGACTTCGACCGCCACGCCGCGTGGGGCGCCGGGTATCAGGCGCAGATGCGCCGCATCGCCGAGGATGAGCTGCAGCCGCTCGCGCAGAGTCGTCAGCCCGATCCCGAGACCGTTCGCCGATTGATGGAGTCCGGCGTCGGTGTCGGTGACGCGGACCACGCAGCGTTCACCAAGCCGTTCGACGTCGATGTCGATCCACCCTCCTCACTTCACTGGGGTCGATCCCGTGTCGCACGGCATTCTCGACCAGCGTCAAGAGTGTGGTCGGAGGTTAGCGTTTCGGGGCGGCGCGGGTTCGACTCCCGCCGCCTCCACCAACGCAATGAATTCGAACCGCCATCCGAGCTGTAAGGCTCGGTGAGCGGTTCCACGAGGGCCAGGGAGTCGAGGCTGGTCCGCGCGAGATAGTAGGACCGGCCGATGTCCCCTCGCGTCGGCTCGAGCCGTATCTGTCCCAGAAGCCTCCGCAGGATCAGCGCAGATTGCTCGGTTCGCCTCTCCAGGAGGTCCTTCAGTTGGGTGAGTCGCTCCTCGATCCACTCGACCGGCGGAGCCTGGAAGACCTTCTCGCTGCTTCGGCGCAAACTGTCGAGTTCCTCCCGCAGCGCCTCGACCCTTCGCTCAGTCTCGACGAGCGCCTTGGCAAGTGCCTGGCTCCCGCGGCCCTCGCCAACGAACTCCACGAAGTTGGCGAGCCGCCGCTCCTCGGTGGAGCGCTCGGTCTCCTTCAGGCGGATGGTCTCGGGGATGTGCGAATAGAGTTTTCGTACTTCCTCCTCAACCTGCTCCAGGACGTAGCGGATGTGCCCGGGCTCGGAGAGCTGCTCCTGCAGAGCCTTGACGATGATCCTCTCGGTGAGCTTTCGCCGCACGAGCATCTTGTTGTCACAGGCGCCCTTGGCGGCCCCGAGGCAGCCGTAGTAGCCGCCTCCCTTGCCGCTGACCTCGGCGATGGCGGCCCCGCACTTCCCGCAGACCATCGTCCCGGAGAGCAAGTGGGTGGGGAAGTGCCTTGCGCGACCGCCTTGGTCCTCCTGCACGACCCACTCGGACTCGGGCTTCGTGAAGCGCCGCCGCCGACCCGTTCGCGGATCGCGGCGGCTCTCCGTCTTGTTCCAGCGCCAGCGGCCGATGTACTTCTCGTTTCCGAGCAACCGGCTGACCGTGGCAGGAGACCCCCCTTTGCTCGAGCGGATCCGCGCCCTGGGACCGCCTCCTCGTTGAGCATCCGGACGATCCGAATCAGGGAGAGGAAGGGGCTTCTTCGACAGATGCAACCCCTGATACCCTATCGGCGAATCAACGAGCACGGGTGGGGGTACCAGCGTCCTAAAGTTCGCCAAGAGGCCTGCGAGATGACGCTTTCGGTGAGCGTAGGCGACCGCGTTCTGCTTCGTGACCGCCCCTGGCGGGTCCGCAAGGTCACCTCCGCGGGCGGCGGTCGCCGAATCCTCGAGGTCGAAGCCCTGGACGGCGACACGCCCGACGCGCTCTCCGCGGTGATCCCCCCGGAGGAGGCCACGCCTCTCCCGAGCGAGCAGGTTCAGTTCGACCTGGGCGGTCTCGACTCCGTGGCGGCCTGGTCGAGGGCGCACCTCGTCCTGGGCGCCACTCTCGTGCGGGAGACGGGCTTGCTCACGGGCGCGCGGTTCGGCAGGGTGGCGCTGGAGGCCTACCAGCTGGCGCCAACCCTGCGGCTTCTCGCCAAGCCGCGGCCGAGCCTCCTCGTCGCCGACGATGTCGGCCTCGGAAAGACGATCGAGGCCGGCCTCGCGATGCTCGAGCTGATGGCGCGCGGACGGGCTTCGCGCATCCTCATCGTGACGCCCCCGGGCCTGATAGACCAGTGGCGGGAAGAGCTCCGCGACAAGTTCGGCCTCGAGTGCACCATGATTGACAATGCCTCGGGGCTCTCCAGGGTCCAGACGGACCTGCCGGCCGGCGTCAGCCCGTGGGACGCGCTCCCGCGCGTCATCACCTCCATCGACTACCTCAAGAAGGAGGCGGTGCGAAACCGCGCGCTCCGGAAGCGGTGGGACCTGATCGTGGTGGACGAGGCTCACGCGCTCGCGGAATCCGGCACGCCCGACAACCCCTACCGCACTCAGCGAACCCGGCTCGGGTTCGCCCTGCGGGATGCCGCCCGCGGGCTTCTCCTTCTCACCGCCACACCTCATAACGGCTACTCCCACTCGTTCCGTTCGCTCATTGAGCTGGTCGAGCCGACACTGGCTACGCTCGGCGGCTCGCAGGACGCGGTGCGGCGCCGCATCGAAACCGCCCGGATCCGGCGGATGAAGGCGCAGATCCGGCGGCGGCTGCCGGACGGCCGCGAGGAAGCCGTCTTCCCACGGCGGACGGTCCGCGGCGTCCCGGTCACCGCTCTGACCGAGGCGGAGAAGGACCTGCTCCGCAAGGTCGCCTCGTACTGCTCCCGGACGGCGCGCGGGGCCGCGGGGACCGAGGACGCCGAACTCGTCGGCTTCGCCATGCAGATCGTAAAGAAGCGGGCCTTGTCGAGCCGCGCGGCACTGGCGAAGACCCTCGAGCACCGCCTCGAGGCGCTACGCAAGGAAGAGGGCAGGGAAGAGCCCCCGGACCGAGCCGAGCTACGGGACCTCCAGGCGGACCTTCCGCTGGGGGAGGCCGCGGCGGAGCGCACTGCAGAACGGGTGTTGCGCTCCGCCATCCCGCGCGAGGAGAAGCGGCGCAAGAGCGAGGTCAGCGCGCTGAATTCGATCCGGCGCCTCCTCAGGAAGCTCCCTCCCGAAGACCCGAAGATTGAGGCCTTGCTCACCGAGCTACGAAGGGCGTTCGAGGACGATCCAACGGAGAAGGCCATCGTCTTCACCGAGTACCGGGACACGCTCGAGGCGATCCAGGGCCGTCTCGACGGTGATCCGGATCTCTCCGGCCGGTACGTCGTCCTGCATGGCGGCCTTACGCGCGGCCAGCGGCGCGCCCGGCAGCAGGGGTTCGAGCGGCCGGATGTCCGCTTGCTGCTCGCGACGGACGCTGCGAGCGAGGGCTTGAACCTCCAGAAACACTGCCGCCGGGTCGTCCATGTCGAGCTTCCGTGGAACCCCAACCGCCTCGAGCAGCGCAATGGCCGCGTGGACCGCTACGGTCAGAGCCGGGAGCCCGTGATCCGGTACCTCTACTACCCCGACAGTCCAGAAGAGAACGTCCTCGACCAGCTCGTCGTCAAGATCGAACGGATGGCGGCGGATCGCGTCTCGACCGCCGATGTCCTGGGTCTCTTCGCGGGCGAGCGGCGCATCGAGCAGGGGCTGGTCGAGCTGGACCCGGAGGCCGGAGACGTCGAGGAACGGAAGACAGCGCTGGTCCGCCTCTTCGAGGACCGCACGGCCGAGTTCGTCCGCAACGTCCAGCCGCTTCTCACCGCGGGAAACGACGCCTCGGGAGAGCGGGAGCGAATCCTCGGGCTCCTCGACACCGCGGAGCCCCTTCTTCCCGACGACGAGCGCCTCGAAGAGATCGTCCTCGCGATCCTGGGGCATAGGGCTGTGAGCCCGGACGCCGCGAGAAAGGGTGTCTTCCGCATCGAGGTTCCCTGGTCGTACCGGGGGACAGGCGTGGGGGCCGTCTATCCCGCGGCCACCTTCCGCCGCTCCGTGGCGGTGCGCCACCGCCCGGATGAGGTGGAGTATCTGACCCCGCTCCATCCGCTGGTCAAGGCGCTGGCCGCCGATGCGCGCCGCCGGCTGCTCCAGGTCTACGCCGGTCTCCGGGGCCTGCTGCCGCGGCGTCTTGCCGCCAGGACCGTGCCGGGCGGCCAGCCGTCGTCGATCGTCTTCACGTTCCTGGGCACGATTGAGGGTGGCGGGGGCCTCGTCGAGGAACGCATCGTCGCCGTGCGCATTGGCAGCGACGGGGCGGTTCACGGCGATCCCGAGGGGAACCTGCGCTTCCTCGCTGAAACTATGGACACGGGAGAGATCGAGACCCCGGCCGTGGAGCGCCTCTTTGCGCCGCGATTCGACGCCATGGGAAAGCGCGCGACCGAGGATGCCCGGCGGTGGATCGAGGACCGCGCGGAGCTGCTGCGCCGCCGCCGCTCCGACCAGGCGGAGGTCCTCCGTCGAGACCTTGAGGTGGACGTGGCCGATCGCCTGCGAGAGATCGACGAGGAGGAAAAGCGCTCGCGCGGCCTCGTCGAGGCGACCGGGCAGCAGAGGCTCTTCGGTGTGCAGGAGGGACCCGGCGGCTTTCAGGCTCGCCGCGCCGCCGTCGAGGCCTCAGCAGCGCAGCGCCGCGAGGAGATCGCGGCCTTCGAGAAGGTGGAGGCCCCCGGGCATCCGCGGCCGCTGGGAGCGCTCTTCCTGGTGCCGGAAGGTGGCCTCCGACAAGACCCGGCGCGAGAGATCGCCGCGGTGCTCGACCGCTTCGAGCCCCCCGCCGCCGTCGAGGTCCAGTACGTGGACCTGCCAGAGAGGGATCGTAAGCTGATTGTCCTCGAGGCGAGGCCTCATGGAGAAGCCCGCCCGTTCAGCGAGGCCGGGGAGAGGGTTCTTTCGGAGTAGCGATGGCCAAGAAACGAAGAGACGATCTGGAGCGAGCCATCGAGGACGCGCTGGCCCCCGGCGCGTTCATCGGCTACCGCGACAACTGGGGCTTCGTCGACGGCGTCGAGGCGGTGAGGGCGAAGATCGTGCATCTGATCAAGAGTGGCGAGGCCGCACGCGCCGTTGCGCTCTTGGAGACGTTCATCGCCGGCTGCTACGGGAAGTCGGAGGAGATCGACGACTCAAGCGGCAGCTTCGGGCAGTTCGTCGAGGGGCTGTTCTGCGACTGGATCAAGGCCCGCCAGGCCGCCAAGGTAGATCCGCGCGAAACCGCCCGGATGCTTGTCTCGTGGATGGACCATGACAACTACGGCTACTGCCATGGCTTGGAGAAGGAAGCCGTCAAGGTCCTCGACCGGGCAGGGCTCGGCGCGTTCGAGCAAGCGGTGCAGGCCAAGTCGGTCGGCGGCGGCAAGGAGTCCTACGCACATCGCCGAAGGGTCGAGATCTTGAAGGCGATCCACGAGAAGCGGCGGGATGTGCAGGGTTACACGGCGCTCTGCAGGGCGGAGGGAGACCTGAAGCCGCGCGACTGCGAGGTGATCGCCGAGCTGTGCCTCAAGCGGGGGCAACGCGAGGACGCCCTCGTCTGGGTTGAACGCGGCCTCGATGGGGAGAAGAAGGGGCTCTGGCCCAACCAGTCCGCCTGGCATCTCCCCGACCTCAAGCGTGAGATCCTGAAGAAGCTAGGCCGGAGCGGGGACGCCCTCGCCTCGGCGTGGGAGGACTACCGCCGGGCCCCCGCGGTCTACTCGTACGAAGACCTCATGAAGTTCGTCCCCAAGGGTGAGCGCACCCAATGGCACGCGAAGGCGCTGGCGGCTCTCGACGGAGCAGACCTCACCTCCACGATTGGCCTCCTGGTGAAGACCAAGGAGTGGGAGCGCCTTGCCGCGGTGATCGAGGTTGCGTCGCACGAGAAGCTCGTGGCCCTCAGCCACCACACGACCGATCCGGCGGCGAAGAGCCTCGCGAAGTCGCACCCGCTCCTTGCCGGAAGGCTCCATGTCGCGATGGCGCTCCGGATCCTCGAGGCGAAGAAGAGCAAGTACTACGACGCCGCTCTCGGCAACCTGGAGACGGCCCGCAAGATCCTGCTCAAGGAGGGGCGGGACGAAGCGTGGAAGGCGCTGGCGGGCGAGATCCGCGAGAACCACCGCCGCAAGACCGGCTTCATGTCCGCCTTCGAGCGCCTCGACGAGGGGCGTGCGGCCAGGGAACCCTCCTTCCTGGACCGAGCGCGGAAGCGCTGGGACGAGGGTGTGGGCCGGGGAGGAGGGAGGTCGTGACCGCCATGGGCATGAAGGAGGAGCGCGCGCTGCTCGAGCTACTCTCGCACGGCCTGTCGGAGGAAGAGATCCAGCGCGTGCTCGCGTGCGCGCTCCTCGCGCTGGATGAGCGCGGGCGCGATCGCCTCGTCGCGAGACTCGGCGAGGAGACGGGCGGAACGCTTCGCAGGCTGCTGGCATCCCGCGGGCGGAGTCGCACGACGGCGCAGCCGTCTCCGGGAAGCGCCAAGATCCGCGAGCAGTGGGAGAAGGCCTGGGGCGAGTGGGAGGTCTGCGTCGCGGAGTCGGGGGACAAGGACGGCAGGTACGTCGTCCAGGAGCACCACTGGGAGGAGCCGTACCTGGACGGGTCCAGCCTGGCCCAGGATCTCGAGCCCATCGCGGCCAGGATGCGCAAGGTCCTGGAACGCGTGATGGACCAGGGGCTGGCGCCCGAGTTCAGTTTCCACACCGCCATCGAGGACCTGGGCGCCGAGATCGGTTCGGGACTGCCCGAGTGGATCGACCCGTCGTCCGGCGACGCGTGCCCCCTCGGCCCCGAGGTGACCGGCTGTCTCCTGGAATGGGAGTGGCGGGCATTCCGACGGGACGGGCGCAGCGCCTTCGAGCTGGCCGACACGATCAGGAAACTGGAGGCTTCGACCCGGATCGTGAGCCTGGATGAGGACACGATCGCGCGGTTCGTCCTCGGGCTCGGTGCCGCGGAACAGCAAGTGGTCCTGAAGGGAATCGTCGCGCACCGCAACTCGAGCCACTGGGGGGCGGTTCTCGGGGCGGTCCACTCGGGATGGTTCAAGATCCACCACGAGCTGGCGAGGCGGTGGGCCCCCGCCCTCTTCGACGAGACCAGCCGAAAGAACATCGCGCACGACTGGGAGCTCGCGCTCCCCCTGCTCGCAGACCTGCTCCGCCGGAAATTGTTCGACCAGGCGCGGCCCCTCATCGCGGAGGCCGTGCGCACGCTGCTGCACCTCAAGACGGGGGAGGCGTGGGACCCGCGGGAGACGCTGCTCATCTCCCATCCTTCTCTGCGGTACCGGAGCGATCGGCATGCGGCGGCGTTCCGCCTCCTCGACAGTTGGCGAAGGGTCGCCGCTGGACTCGGCGAAGAGGAGATGGCATGCGCGCTGGAGCTTCAGCTCGCCATCGGCCGGCGGTGGGCGGACGGAGACGCGGCCCTGGAGGCATTCCGCCGGGTCCCATCACCGCGGTTCGCGAGCGTGCGCGACCGGCTCTTTTCCGATTGGCGATCGCTGGTCACCGAGGCGACCCTCGGACACGAGGCCGACGGGTGTGAGCCGTCAGGCTCGGTCTGGGTCAATGCCCTGGTGGACGCCGCCCGCGGGGGGAAGGACGGCGCGTCGTCGTTCCGCCGGGCCGTGCGGCAGTGGCTCGAGGCGACGGCGCGCGCGCCGGCCACGCTCCGGCAGTCTCGGGGCGCGCTCGGGACGCTGACGCTCGACGTCGACGCTGGCTCCTCGTTGCGCCGGACCTCGCCCACGCTCCACCGGCTGCTGTCGACGCGATGGCGAGGCGGGCCTGCCGTGCGTGCATCACGGCGCCGCTGGGTCGAGCGGCTGGGCGTCGCCGATCTGTTACCGGACGTCCTCGAGTTCTGGCGGCGCCACGCGACAGGCGTGGTGCCGGACCCCGCGAGCGCGACCGGGTCGAACTACGACAACTGCGCCGAGTGGCTCGCCGCGGTTTTCGAGCTGGACCCCGCGGCGTACCAGCGGGTGGTGCGAGGGTGGGCTGGCAGCCACGCCCGCCGCAAGAACCTCTGGCGGGCCATCACCAGGAAGCAGCTGCCGCTGTGAGCGACGAGTTTTCGAAGCAGGCAGACCGCACCAGGAAGGGACTCCGGACGTCCCTTCTTCCTCTCCGGCGCGGACTCCGGGACGCAACGTCCAAGACGACTTGCCGGGGGGAGGCCGTCGAGCAGGTCGGCCGGCGGCAGAAGAAGCGATGAATCTGTCCAACAGAGCGTCTCGGTCGGCGGGTGGACTGACGCGGGTCGAGGCCCTCGCCTATCGCTGCCTCCGCTACGTCTCGCAGCCGCTCTCGTCGTGCGAAGTGCTGGTCGGATCCAACGCGTCCGGGAAGTCCTGCGCGCGCTCCGGCGATGCTCGTCCCGAGGCCGCCGGGGATGACCCTTCGCCTCTATCGAGGGCGTGGAGATCGACGCCTCGCGTGTCCGCACCGTCGTCCTCGGCAAGCCGGCCCTTCGCGCGTCCGCTTCAAGACCGTGCCCGCCAAGCGGACGCCTGCGGCGATGGGCGAGCTGATCTCCCGCTGGAACGACGCCCTCGATCGGCGGCGCCTGCACCCGCTCCTCGCCGTCGCCGCCTTCAACCGCGACTTCCTTGAGACTCTGGAGCATCCCTCCCGGGCTGGCACGACGGCAGGCACGACCCCTGACCGTACCCGGGATACCTGCTCTACATCCTCAAGGCGGCCCACCGGGAGTTCGAGGACCGCCTCGGGCAGGTCAAGGCGCCCCGGGGCGAAAAGAGCGAGGCTGTCGTCCGCGCCGTCAAGCGCGTGGCGGGCGACTTCAGCGTCGCCGACCTCCAACGGGAGTGCCCGGGCGTCAGCGTGGACATGATCCGCCACGTGCTCAGGGGCCTGCGGCGCGAGGGGGGGGCGTAGAATGCCTCGGGCGCGGCCGCAGGGCCTCGTGGCGGCGCAAGCGTCGAATCGGGTAATAACGAAGGAACCGGGTAATGATCTGGGTAAAGACGTGACCTTCCGACACCTCCGAAACGCCCGCGGCTTCTTCTCCGACTACTACCTTGGGAGCATCTTCGGCCGCGGGTCGGGCCGCGGCCGCCGCAGGAAACTCTCGGACCGGGAGACCGACCTGGCATACGCGCGCTTCCGGCGCATCCGCGAGCGCGCGGAAGGGCGCGCCGCGGAGCCCGCGGAGTGCCGCGAGCGCTTCGCCCGCCCGCTCCTCCGGGACGTCCTGGGCTTTCACCTCGGAGCGGGGGAGGACCGGATCCACGGCCTTTTCGTCTCGGCCGACGCGGAGGCCTCGGGCCAACCTCCAATCCTGATCTGCCACTGCGGCGCCTGGGATGAGGATCTCGACGCCGGCCGGGGTTCGGCCCAGCCCGTCCGCCGCGTGGAGGCGGCGCTCGCCCGCCTCGGCCTCCGCCACGGCATCCTTGTCACCGGCGAGCGCCTGCGGCTCGTGCGCGCGGCGGGGGAGGGCCCCCGGGGCGCGCACCTCGAGGTGGACCTCGCTGGCCTGGCCGAGGACGACGATCCCGAGTCCTTCGCGGCGTTCCACCGCCTCCTCTCCGCCCCGAGCTTCCTCCCGGACGCCGAGGGCAGGGTCCCGATCGAGGAGGTCGAGCGCGAGAGCCGCCGGCACGCCGAGAAAGTCAGCGATGACCTCAAGCAAGCAGTCTTCACGGCGGCGGAGTCCCTCGTCGCGGGGTTGATCGAAGACGCGCTCACCCGGGGCAGGGTCGCCTCGGCCCGCGACATCGCGGAGCCGGACCTCCGCGTCCACCGCGACGCCGCCCTCCTGGCGCTCTACCGCATCCTCTTCATCCTCTACGCCGAGGCCCGCGACCCGCGCCTCGACGAGCACCGGCTGTACCGCGACTCCTACTCGGCGCAGGGCCTTCTCGACGAGGTCCTGCGCGACCCGGGCCGGGCCTGGCCGGACAACCGCTGCACCCTGTGGCTGCGCCTGCGCGCCCTGTTCCGCATCTACGACGAGGGCCTGCCACCGATCACGCCCTGGCAGAACATCCCGCCGCGCGGCGGCGACTTCTTTAGCGCGGAGACACCGGAGGGGAAGCTCCTCGACGAGGCGCGCCTCCCGGACCGGGCCGTGGCAAGGCTGATGCTCGACCTGGCCACGACGGCCCCGCGCCCCGGCGTCGGGCGCGAGCGCGTCTCCTTCCGCGAGCTCGACATCGAGAACCTCGGTGCCGTGTACGAGGGGCTCCTCGAGTACGAGCCGCGGATCGCGCGGGAGACGACGCTCGAGATCCGCGTCCAGGGCCGCGCCTACGCCCTGGCGCCGCCCGACGTCATCCGCCTCTGCGAGCAGAAGAGCCTCGGCCTGCGGGGCGACTTCGCCCTCGTCGAGGGCACCGCGGCCGCCTCGCTCCACCCCGAGGCCCCCGGCGACGAGGCCGAGGAGGAGGAGACGGCGGACGAGGAGCCGGAGGACGAACCCGGGGAGGCCGCCGAGGCCGGCGCGGAGACCGGGGAGGACGGCGACGAGGACGAAGGCGTCAAAAAGGGCGCCACCGCGCATCTCGTCCGGCGCCTCGAGCCGGGGGACTTCCACTTCGTCCCGGGCCCGGGCCGGAAGGGCTCGGGGTCCTTCTATACGCCGCGCCTGCTGGTCCAGGACCTCGTCCGCCACGCCCTGGGCCCCCTCGTCGAGGGCAGGACCGCCGTCGAGATCGAGCGCCTGCGCGTCCTCGACCCGGCCTGCGGGAGCGCGCACTTCCTGGTCGAGGCGATGCGCTTCCTCGGCCAGGCACTCCACCGCGCCCTGGTCGAGGAGCACGGCGGCAAGGCGCCTCCGGAGTTCCGGAGCACGACCGGGCAGGGCTGGGACGACCACTGGCGCGCGTCGGACGAGGAAGCCCGCGCGGCCAACTCCGAGGCGCGCGCCTGGTGCAAGCGCCGGATCGCCGAGCGGTGCCTCTTTGGCGTGGACCTGAACCCCACCGCCGTCCAGCTCGCCTGCGTCGCCCTCTGGATCGAGTCGGTCGCCGGCGACCGGCCGCTCACCTACTTCGAGCACCACGTCCGCTGCGGGAACTCGCTCCTCGGGAGCTGGATGGAGCGTCTCCGCGTACCTCCGCTCCCCGCGCTCTCCCGCCAGGCGAGCGCGGCGCAGCCGGGCCTCTTCGAGAAGCTCGTGAGGGACGCCGTCGCGGAGGCCGCGCGGATCCGCAGGCTGATTGACGAGGCGGCGCCCGAGGACCTGCGGCGCGAGGGGATCGAGCCCGACACCGTCGAGGAGCAGGACTTCAAGGAGCGCCAGCGCCGGAGGGCCGAGGAGACCCTCGCCGCCGCGAAGCTCGTCTTCGACCTCCGCTCGGCCTCGGCCTTCGTCCCCGAGATCTGGGGGGACTGGAACAGCCTGTGCGCCCTCGTCGGGTCGCCGGAGGAGCTGCGGCGCTACGCCGCCGCCCGCCCCTGGTGGGGGGCGTTCGAGAGCGTGCGGGAACGCGAGCGCTTCTTCCACTGGGAGCTCGAGTTCCCCGAGGTCTTCCTCGAGGCCGGGAAGCCCGGCTTCGACGCCGTGCTCGGCAACCCGCCGTGGGACAAGGTCCTGCCCGCGCGCAAGGACTTCTACGCTCGGTACGATGTCCTCATCCGGGCCTTCACGGGCAACGACCTCGACCGGCGGATCCGGGAGCTTCAGGCCGTCCATCCCGGGCTGGCGGACGAGTTCAAGGCGTACAGCTCCCGCACGAAGGGGGTGGCGACCATCCTCCGCAAGGGCGGCGACTTCCCGCATTCGCAAGCGCGCTCGGGTGCAGCGCACGAGGACGTGTCGAAGTACTTCCTCGACCGGGCGGTGCTGCTCATCGGCGAGGGCGGAGCCGTCGGCATGGTGGCTCCGTCCGTCGTCTACAACGGCGACGGCTGCGTCGGGCTCAGGCGGTTTCTCCTGCACGAGGCCGCGATCGAGAGGTTCTACGGCTTCGAGAACCGGAGGAAGGTCTTCCCGATCGACTCGAGGTACAAGTTTGTGAGCCTCGTCTTCCGCAAGGGCGCGCCCGGGGCCGACGGCTTCCAGGCCGCCTTCATGCGCCACGATCTGGAGGAACTCGAGGCGTCCGCCCGGCACCGCGAGCCCGGCCGCGAGAACGTCGCCCCGGGCCCGGCGCCGTGGGTGGTGACGATGCGCCGGGATGAGATCGAGAGCTTGTCGCCGGACACCTCCGCCTTCCTGGAGTATAGAGGGCCTGGGGACCAGGAGATCGTGCGAAGGATGCACGAGGGGCGGCCGACGTTGGGATCTGAAGGCGCGGGTTCTTGGGGTGCGCGGCTGTTCACGGACCTCGCCCACATGCAGATCTACAACGTCAAGCGCGACAACGACCTCTGGACCGATCCCAAGAGTGGCCGGCTGCACGCACCTGATACGATCCTCGGTCAAGTGCCCAACGACCTCGCCGAGACGCTCGAACGTATGCGCGAGCGCGGCTTCTGGCCCGTCTTCGAGGGCAAGCACATCGACCAGTTCGTAGTCGGCGTCAGGCCGATCCGCTGGTGGCTCTCGGTTGAGCAAGCCGCGGCGAAGTACGGCCGGCCTCCGCGCGCCGAGCCGACCCTTGTGTTCCGGGAGACCGCCAGCAACACGAACGAACGCACCTGCATCGCCGCTGTCTTGCCGCCGCACTCGGCCGCCAGCCACAAACTCACCGGTGTGATCGTCGAGAACGTGACCCCCGACGCTGCCGTGGCTATCCTCAATTCCCTGGCGTTCGACTATGCCCTCCGAATGCGGACGGCGGGCACGAACGTCAGCTTCACCTACATCCAGCCGATGCCCGTCCCGCGACCCGACGTCACCAATTCGCTGCCACGGATCCCGACCCGCCTTGCGTGGGAATCGGGTATCCAGCACATCACCGACGACCATGACCTCTGGCCCGAATTCTGGGCCGCCAACCGCGCCGTCGCCGAGACCTACGGCCTCGGCCCCGCCGACTTCGAGCACATCCTCTCCACCTTCCTCGTCTTCGCCCGCAAGCGCCCCGGCTTCTACGCCTACCTCCGCGAGCGCCTTGCCGAGTGGACCGAGGAGGTCGGAGGAAGAACCGGCGTCATGACGTATGCTGCCGCCGACGTGCGCTCGCGCGCAGTGCAGGTGGCCGAGCCGAGGGACAAAGCCGATGGAGCGTGATCCCGCAACCGCGCTTCCTGCGGATGGCGGCGGACGCGGCGCACGAGGGCAATGAGATTCGATTCCCTTCGCCGATGGCGTGCGATCGAGGCAGATGAGAACTCGCAAGGTTGACGGGGAACATATCCTGTAACATCCATACACGCACTCTATCGGGCGAAGATCTGGAGGACCGAGCCTTGAGGTTTCTGGCCGGCGTCGTTTCGTTGCTTCTCTTGGCCTTGCTTCTGATCTTCCCGGGTTTCGCCCCTTGGATAGCGGGCCTGCGTCCCTTCGACTCTCCCGCCGGAATCGATGAACTGCCCCCCACGGAGACCCCTCGCGCCGGCATCTTCCTCGACGAGCGGAACGAGGTCGTGGTCCGCGTGCCGCGTTCCATCAGCGTCGTCGAATTCCTGCGCCTCAACCAGGTCGACCACCCTCACGTTCGACAGGCTCTTGCTCGGGCCATGGGACGTCAGACCCTCGGGGACGACGACATCCTGCCCGCCGGCCTGACAATCACGATCACGCTCACCCCTCCCGCGAGTACCCGATGAGGAAGGAACGATTCCTCTGCCTGGAGTGCTGGAGATCCGGAGGTGTCCGCGACGTTACCTGGTCCTGTCCGCGATGCGATGACGATCCTGGCGACTGGACTGCGACGGGGCCTCAGCGGCGGCCGGTTCCGAGGCGCTGGCAGGCCGGCGTGAGGTGCTCTCAGGAGGAGCCCGAGATAGGACTCTGCCGGGAACATCGCGAAATCAGGGTGGATTTTCTCTGTCAGGACGGCCACCGCGTGACGTTCCGGGACGGCCTTCAGGACGAAAAGCTGCGGGTTCTAGGTGTGGCGGGGCCGAGGACCGCTGGAAAGACCTTCCTGATGGTGGAAATGGTCCGAAAGCTTCGACATCTGGCGGAGAAGGGGGACACATCCCTATCGCTCTCCGGCATCTCTACAACCGAGAGCCGCTTCGCTGTGATCGAAGGCAGCCTTCACGAGAACGGGGTCAAACCCGGACCGACTCCGACGGACAACGACACCGGGCGGAACCTCGCCTGGAGAGTGTTGCGGACCAGAACTGGCAAGACCCACGCCGCCGGCCTGCTGGCCCTGCACGACGCCGCCGGCGAGACTTGGTCGAATCCCGACCTGATGGAGCGCGAGTCGTTCACCCGGTACTTGTCCATGATTCACGGCCTGGTCTTCCTCATTGACGGGGCCCGGCTCGCGGCGGACCTCGGTCGGAACGTCGAGGACGCCTGGCAGTCGGCGCCGGCCACGGGGGACTCGGGACGGGCCGAGCGGATCGTCCTCAGTCGCCTCGTGGAACTGATGCCCGGGAAGACGGCGGGCCTAGCGCTGGTGATCTCAAAATTCGACCATATTGCGGAGATGTCACCGACCTTGGCCGCCCCCGACGAAGGAGGCCTTGAGGAGATCCTGAAGATCTCTGGACGCGCCGACATTCTCGCCGCAGCCCGAAACCGATTCGGAAACGTGAGGCTGTTCGCCCTCTCGAGCCTCGGTTTCCTACCTGGTTCCGAGGATGTGGAAGACGGGAGACTTCTGATCCCCCAGAAACTGCAACCGATCGGTGTTGTGGAGCCCTTCCTTTTTCTGCTGGACGTCTCGTGAGCGGTCAGAGCATGGCGACGGTAAGACTCAGTCACGCCGTTTTCACGAACGCGCCGGGGGTTGACGGCGCCGGCTTCCGGCTCGTCCGCGCTCCCACCCAGGACTCGCAGGAGAGAAGGCAGATCTCCGCCTGGCTGGAGGGCCTCATGCCCTCTCGAGAGGGACAACTCGCTCTGGCCTGTTCCAAGTTCACCGCACTCGGGAAATGGGAGTTGGCCGTTGCCGTCGTCCACTCCAGCTTCGCGAGGGACGATCATCTTCGGGAAGGGGGATGGCTCGCCCACGCCCTATTTGCTCTCGTCGACGAGACGCGAAACGCGCACCTTCCCCTCGCGCTCCTGCGCCGGGTGCTCGAGTTCGCCCCTCCACGAGTCAGCGACCGGGAACGGCTCGAAACCTACCTGTCCCTCTGCGACGCGGCGGACTCGTTCGACGTTCCCGAGCCACGGCCGTCGCAGCTAAGGAACCTGGGGTTCTCAAACCTGTCATCGTTTCTCAGAGGGGCGGCGGCGCTGGAGGGTCGTACACAGCCGGTCGAAGTGCCGGTCACCGCTGCCGACAACCCCGAGGGGTGGGCGCTGACCCTCGCCGGAGCGTCCGGAGCGCTGCCCCCCCGTCTGCGCAACAGCCTCGCTTGGGCCTGCAACGTCCGGACAGCCCCCGAGGGGTCGCTCGTCGGCGTCGCGGTGGGGTTCGGGCGGCCCGCACCGCCGCCCCACGCGGTCGCCGATCGCTACGCCCGCTGGCTCTGGTCCAACCTTGAGGAAGGGGGAGACATTCGGGCAGTCTACGAACTGCTTGGAGAATGGAGTATTCGTTCGTGGCGGGATCTGGAGCGGGCGATCCTCCAGCAGGAGGAGAGGGGGCGTCCGCAACCGACCCCATACGACATCCCATCCTCCCTCGAACCGGCGGTGGGTTCGAGCCGTGCCGGATGGTCAGGACAGTCGGAGGAGGAGAGAACGGGAGGGGCGGACTCGGGAAGGCCACGACGTGGTCTGAGGAACGAGGTCTCCGCGGAAGCTCCCGAAGACTCCGTATGGCAGGAAATGGACCGACAGTACCGGGCCCTCGAGGAATCACTGAAGCTCTACATTGACAGCCGGCTCTATGAGACCGGACCCGACGAACGGCTGGCGCCGCCTCCTGACAACATCATCCGGCGGCTCGTCCGACGCCTATTAGCCTTCCGCCCCGAAATCTATTTCATCCTCCTCTTGGTCCTCGTGCTTTTGACCGGCCCCTGCCTGAACAACGGCCAGAAACCAGGCCAGGATGGGCACGGACGGGCCGTCAGCGAACGCAGTAATGCAGTAATCGAGATTGCCAGGACCGGGGAGGCGAGGACCGCCCCACGGCCGCCAGGTTGGCACATTCAAGAATGGAGGAGGCTCATTCGTTCCGACAGAACCCGCGTCGCCGAGTGGCTCGACGAGGTGGCCAAGTCTTCCCTGGGCGCGGTGGATGCCCGGACACGGAGCAGGGTGAGGGAGATCGTCCGAAGGCTGCGCCTTGGGAACCTCCCCCAGGGGGAGGCCGATCTGGCGCGCGTCGCCCTCTTCGAATACGTCCTGGCGGTGCGGGGGGACGAAGACGCTCCGTCGCGGGTCACCCTCTCGACGCGTGACGTGGACGCCGTAACACTTCGGAAGGCTCTGGAGGCCCTCGGGCTCCACACGGCCTTCAGTGCACCGTCCGCGGAGGACGAGACACTGCAGGCTGCAGTCGTCCTAACCTTTTTCGGGCACGGAGTGGAGAATCGGTGACGCCTGTGTCAGGCTCGGATGCGTTCCGCGTCGAACAACTCGTGATCTCCGACCCCGGCGGAGACGAGGCCCGCGGTTACGTCCTCCTGGCACGCTCGCCCGGCGTCGCCGACCCGGACGCGGAGTTCATCTCCGCCTCGCCCGGGATCAGTGACTACCTCCATGTCGAGGAGTCTCCCGGACCCTTCTTCAGTTTCCACTCCCTCCCCGGTGGCTCGTGGACACTCATCAAAAGATTCGTACGAGGCACGCGCCGGGGCGGATTCAACCGGATCGTCGTGCACGCGCTGATCTTCGGCCCGGACATCCTTGAACCGCTCGGCGCGGATGCCTGGCTCCTCGTGTCCGCCTGCGGATTCCGACCGGCCGGCGAGGCCTCCAAACTCCTGACCCACGCCCAGCTCACCCTGCTCGTCAGCGTCCCGGAGCTGACGGAACTGGCGGCCCTCGACTGCGTGCTCCCTGCCGACCCCTTGGCCTCGACACTCACCGCAATGGAGGACAGGCGTCTCTACCTCGAGCGGACCTGGGATCCTGTGACGCTCGACAACGGGCTTGCCTCGCTCCTGTCCGCGCTTGAGAGTGGCCGCAGCATTCTGCTTCCGCAGGCCCCGGAGTTCGAGCAGCTCCTCGCTCTCGTCTGGACGACACTTCCTCCCGCGGACCGCCCATCCTGCCCCTGGACGACTCATTTTGCCCCCGGGACACGGGTCCTCCACAGGCTTGCGAATTCCCCCGAACCGGAGACCACCCGCCGCCTTCATCCGAATTCCGCCGAATGGCTGGTGTTCCCGGAGTCCGTCGCGGAGACACCCTGTGCGCGGGCCCTCTCGAAGCTGCTTCCGGAGAACGGTACGGACACGACCCGCGCCGTCTTCGCTGGCCTCGACCGCTATGACCTGAGCCTGCTGGAGGAACCGGCGACCGTCGCCCGCTGGATCGCCTGGAACTCAATACTCTCTTCCCAGACAAGGGAGGGGTGCCAGGACCCGCGGGAGTTGTCCTTGTGGTTCGCGGCGATCCGTGCGCCCGGAGGGGGAATCGACCCCTGGGTCGGCGATTCGGAGATCGTTTCCTGCGCCTGCGGTACGTTCCGTCGGATGCGAAGGTCAGGGACCTCCGCCGATGTCGCAGTCCGTTCGGTGGTCGACGCCCTGCTTGGGGCTGCTTGTCCGGGCGCGTTTTCCCAACCCGGCCCCCTCTCGAGCCTGCCGGCCGATCCCGGTCTCTTGGAGGCGGCCCTCGCACTGTCGGTCGCGCTTCACCCGACGCCTCCCCAGGGCCTTCACGAGCGGGAAGTCACGGCACGGACGCTTGCCTGCAGGGACAGGATCCGGATGGTGGTGTCTGGCCCGGAGTCGCCCGCGATCGGCGTTCTCTCGGAGCTCGCCCTTGGGTTGGCTTGCTGTCGGTCCGCACTGGCGGGGCCTCTCCTTGAAGAGGTCTCTGCTCTCCCTTCGGGCTCCGATCGCCTCGTCTCGGGTCTGGTGGGCCCGGTTGCCAATGCCCGCGCGGGACTCGTGCTTCTTGATGTCCTCGCGAGGGCGAATCTGCCTGCCGCGTGTCGGCTTATGGGGGAAAGGCTCGTGCCGCTTCTAGCCTCGATCACCGAACCCGACGACGCGGAGGACAGGGAAATCATCCGTCGAGGACTCGCGCTTCTCCGGGACTCCGGGCCACTGCAGGAGGCCCTAAGGACATGGAAGGGAGGGAGACTGCTGATGGCAACCGACGAGTTGCGGCGGTTGCTTCCGACCTCTCCCCTCCGGGCCCGACAGGTCGCCGAGGATCTGGCCCGTCATGCGGCCACAGAGCAGCTTGCCGATGGGGCTTTCTATGGCCTATGGCTAGAGCTTCGGCGTTGCGGCGCTCCGAGCGCCGTCTGGGTCACCTTCGCTCATGGTGAGGCTCTCGGCCGGGACGACTCCCGGGATCCCACCGGCTCCATGCAGCTTCTCCGGTCCTTGGAGGAGCATGCTCCTGACCCAGGCGATCTGCTGCACGGCGCTCGCCGGCTGCTGGAGCTCCTGGGGGACTCGTCAATCGGTTCCCTCCCCGGTCCGTGCCGAAGGGCTCTGCTCCGGCTCTTCGCGCCGGCCGCGACCGACCTCCCCCGCGAATTCCGGCGGTTTCTGAGCGCGACGCTCGCTGCTGCGCCTGATGCGACACAGTGGGAGCCGATCCTCGAAGAGGTTCATGGTGCCCTCGCACGTGCTGGTCGGAGGGAGGAGGCCGGGAGCCTAGCGGGTGAGTGGTGGTTAGGGGTCGCGAGATCCCCGTGGACGCGGGCCCCCGTTCGGCTCGTCGACACACTGGAGACGCTTTCGGGGCCGCCGAGGCGCGCGGTGTTGCGCGAGTGGGCCAAGTCGCTCTGGAAGCTCCAGTCCGATCCAGACTCCGATCGGCTGGCGCGCAGCTTCTTCCGGCTCGCGTCCAAGTCGCCCGAGGACGGACTGGACCTGTCGTGCGCGCTTCTATCACGCGACATCGCAAGCGGCCGATGCGATCTGGAGAGGGCTGTGTGCGCGGCTGATCGGCTGTCCGCCCGTTGCCAAAGCCCACAGGCGCGGCTCGGCCAAGCCCTCCGCCGCCTCCTCCCAGCCGATCAGAGCCAGAGGGGTCGGGAGGTCCTCCGCCTGCTGCAAGCTACCGACGTTCGCCCTACGGTGAAGGCGGGCCTGGAGCGGACGTTCCTGAAGGGGGCGATACAGATCCTCCTGCACGATTCCAGCTTCAATCCTGTCGTGGTTCTGAGGCAGCGCACCATCCGTGGGACGGTGGTCATGACCCTGGCGGCCGAGATTGGTCGGTGCTGGCGGCAGTTCCCCAGCCGCGTGGGCGACTTCCTCTCAGAATGTATCGCCGCTGGGCGAAGAGACGCTGCCCTGGAGCTTCTGCAGGCGGTCTCCCCTCGGCGCGAGGTGGGGCAGTTTGTCAGCTGGCTCTCGAGGGATCGTCCCGAAGTTCTCGAGGGGCTGCGCCGCCGCGGCACCGCGACCGCACGGTGGCTCGCTCGGAGCTGCGACACGGGACCGAGCCTGCGGTACGTGTCCCGGGCGGGGAGGTTCTCTAGTTGACCTACACGTGCCCGAAATGCGGAGCCGAGTCGCCCCAGCCGTTTTGCAAGGACTGTCAAAGCAGCATCCTCGAGGCCGCCACCGGGACGAGCAAAGTCCCTGGTGCTCCGGCCTTGCCGGTCGCTCCCGGTACCGCATTCGGGCCGCCGGACGCCCGTGAACCCAGCCCGACGGCACATTCCGATCCTGGCTCCAGCGACGGTATCCCTTCCCCCGGTGAGGAGCTCGACTCTCCGGCGCCAAGGGACGTGCGGCCGCGTGGGCATCGCCTCCCCGGCCGTCCTGCCGCCACTCCGCGCGCCACGCAGGCGCCGGCCGCGGCCGGCGCCACTAGCAGCCCCGAGCTTCACGGTTTTCTCAAGGACGGATTCGAGTTCTATCTCGTGGCTGGAATCGGGGGAACCGGAAAGACCCAGATGATCGACGCCTTCCGGCGCCTGCCCACGCCCTCGGGCAAAGGAGGGTACCTCGACCTCCTTCATGCCAAGCGGAAGCAGGGGAGAGTCATGCCGACCTCACAAGGGTCTATGGAGAGTTACCCGTTCCACATTGGTGGAGACCGCAAGGGTGTCCTGGTGGACGCCTCGGGCGAAGACTTCAGGGATCTTTACCCGCACTACCGCCACATTACTGGGCCCGAAGACCCCCACGTCAAGTTGCTCGGTCAGATCGCGCGGAGGCTGCACGGCCTCATCCTGCTGCTCGACATCGAGAAACTCCGGGGAGAGGCGGATCCTCGATATCCCGAACACAAGCAGCAGACGGACATCCTCGCTTGGATTCTCTCGTTGGTCCGATGGTTGCGCTTCGACGGGTCTTACCCGGACCCGAACGTCAAGTTCCATGTGCACGTGGACACCCGGGTCAGGCTCATGAGCCGGCGCCTCGACATTCCGATCCTCGTGTTGTTCTCTCGCGCCGACGCTCTGAGGGGCCTTCCGATCCCCAGGGACGCGTCCCACACCTTCGGGCCTCCGTCCGCCCTCCCCTCACGTACCGTCGGGGACGCCGCCCACGAACGCAAGCTGACGCCGGTCGGCGAATCGCCGCTGCTGATCGCTTGGCACCTTCTTCCCGACCTCCACACAGCGCTGACGACCCATGCGCGGCACTTCCGGTACGACTTCGCCCACTCCATCGTCCTCGATCAGACCACAGGGACTGTGAAGGAGGACGTTCCGTGCGGGATCCGCCTCTCCCTTGAGTGGCTTCTGGAGGGGAAGTGGTCGAGGAGCATCGGGACAGGTCAGTGGCTGGCCCTGCAGCGATGGCTCGACGTGGCAACGGGCCGCTCGGAGCGATGGAGACGTCTGCCTGGGATCCGAGCCCTATGAGGAACACGACGGCCAGACGCCCCGGTACGCCCGTCTTCGACGTTGCGGCAATGCTCCTGTGCGCAAGCGGCGCCCTGTTCGCCTTCGTCGTGACGGGGAGCCTTTTGCCCCCCACCAACCTGGCGTCCATTCACCTGCCGACGCGAGTCACCCCGTCCGAGGTTCTAGCGGTCGAACGGGCCTGGATCGACGATGCGGCCCCCGCCCGATGGCTTCCTTCCCCTCCGCCACCGCTGCCATGCTTCGAAGGGCTCTCATCTCCGGTTTCCCGGTCAATACGCGAGATCGCGGCCGCAGTGTCATCCGCTCGTGGCGACCGGGAGGCGGGGCAGGCGCTCGAGCGGCTCGGCAGGCGGAACCAGAGGGACTGGGTCATCCCGCTGGCGACAGCCCACCTCCTCGTCGCCAACGAACGGAAGCAGGAGGCCGCCGACCGGCTCGACGCGTTCCTTCAGGCGCCCGGCACGAAGAAGGAGCTCGGTTCCATCAAGGCCGCCGTCAGTCAGGGCAGGCGGTTCGACGGGCCGAGGGAGGAGGCGGTCAAAGGTCTGATTCAGTGCCTCCATTTCCAAGGGAGCCTCAGGCTGGAGCTGGGCCAGACAGGTCGGAACTTGTACTCCACACTCCGGCACGCCGTGGCCTGCAGCCGTCTTCTCGGGATGCGCGCTCGGCCGCTTCAGGCGACGATGGATGCCGCCGAGGTGGAAGACCTCCTCCCCGCTCCGGGATGCCCCCGGTCCGGAGGGGCGATGCTCAGCAGCGACCTCGTCAACAACCTCATCGTCGGGTACCTGTCCGGGATGGAGTTCCCATCCACGGTCGAAGCCAGGGCCAAGGAGTTCTACAGATCCTACTCCGATCAGTCCGATCTAAACCCCGTCCTGGCGGCGCTCGACGCCGCAAAGAGCCGTGCGGACGGGGACGACCGCCGGCGGCTCGGATGGCTGTGGGCGCTCTCAAACGCGGAGACCTTCCTGAGGAACAACCCCGCCCCGCGCAATGTCCGCCTCTGCTTCAACCTCGGACTCCTGCTCGATTCAGCCGTGGCGGATTGCCCGGAGGCGGCCCGTGCCGCGCTGGAGAGGAGGCGGGACGGGCTACTGCGGACCTTCCGGTCGAGCAGCGGTGTACTGCTCGCCCGGGAGACCGAGATCGCCGCTGACGGGCTAGACCGGCTCGCCCTGTCGGCCGTCTGGCTCACCGGGGCCGCCGTTGACCGGCCCCTTCATGGGAAGCGCGGCGCAGTCCGGGACGCCCTCCTGGCGACGGTTCCTCTCCGGCGTGACATGGCTCGGTGGCTGCCCGCGGGTGTCCATCCTGCCGCCGAAGAGAGGATTCGTTCTGCGCTCGGGGAGAGGGCCGATGCCTGGCTGTCGGCCGCCCGGAAGGATCTGGCCGGTGCTGTGGCTGCGGAGGCTCTCGAAGCTTCTCCGCCAGTGCGGCTGGTCGCTCTGGAGACGGCGCGAGCGATCCTCAGGATGTCCGACCCCGATCCACCCGCAGTCAGAAAGCTTGCGGACAGCGTGGATTGGGGAACGCGCCTGTCAGCCATAGGCCGTCGGTGGGGCCCGGCGGGGGCGGCAGTCGCGGCCTGCCTGGTTCTGGCGAGAGTGTGCTGGTGGATGCGGCGACAGCTTCGGCGGCACCACGCGGTTTTCACTTCCTTCTATCGCCTCGAGGCCGAATCTCTGCGACGAGAGAGGAACCGCTAGGTGAGCCTCTTGCTGCTGCTGGGGGGCTTCGTCACTCTCATTCTCGGGTTCTCGGCGTGGCGCCGTTCCCCCGGCAGGGGCCCTCTCGTGCGCGCCGGGCTGGGCAGCCTCCTCGTCGCCTACACGACTCCCGCCCTCCTGCTCCTCCTCGCGACCCTGCTGTGGGGCGGCGACATGACGCGGTTCCGGGTGGCGCTTCTTGCCCTTGGCTTTCGTTTTCAAGGGACCGACCGGATGGAGGTTTCCATCGGCGGCTCTCGCGAGCATGACGTTTGGATCGATGGGTTCTCCGGCCTTGGTGAGGACAGGAACATGGCCCTTGGGACCCTGGCGCTGCGGCCGGCGTCCGCAGGCGGCCCGCGGGCGCTTTGCCTTCGGGCGTCTGAGCGGCAGCCGTCCGGGTTTCTCGAAGCCGGAGGACACCGGATCCTCCGAGATCTCGAGCTTCGTGCGGGGGACGTGATCGAGGCGGCCGGAGGCTCCTGGACGGTGGAACGCGCAGGCCTGCTCGGCCTGGCCTCCGACGACGGCTTCCGCCCTCCGGCTGGATCGGAGATCCGGATTCCTCGGCGTTGGGCGAAGATTCCGATTCTCGACTGGCCTCTTCCGGTGCTCAAGCCGGCGTCAGTGCACGGGAAGCGATACCCCCTCGACTGGCTCGAAGGCCCCGCCGAGCCCGGCACCGAAGCGCTCGGTTTTCTCCATCACGTTCCCGGCGTCCTCGGAGGACGGCTTCATCTGACCGTCCGCGACGGCGGTGTTCGCGTCCTCCGCGGAGGGGCGGCCCTGCTCGTCCCGAGTGAGGTGGACATCGACCAGGGTTCTCTGATCCGGGTCTTCCGGCTGCCCGAATGGGACGGAAGCGAGTTCGGCGCACGGGGGGCGCGGGAGCGGAGGAGGTTGCTCGCCTCTAGCGGCGACAGGAGCATTGTTCTGAAGCTTGACCCACCCGACGTGCGGACGCTGCGGATCTCCGACTTGCGCGAACTGAACGTGTCGGTGTCGGAGCGTTCTCTTCGGGTGCACCTCGGGATGGGAGAGAGGCAGCTCGTGGCACGTGGCTTGTCCTTCGGCGGGGTATCGAACCGGACCGGATCGGAGTGCCTAGCGCTGTTCGAATTCCCGGGGACCGTGACGGGGTATCGCCTCGACCGGTTCGAGGTGGCAACCCCGCGCGGCGTGCGAGCGGAGGGTGCCGGCCGGGCGTTCTGGATCGGCGAGTCGGTGCTGGCGGCCCTGCAGGTGGACGTCCTCAAGCTGCCTGTGTGGCTGGTGGCCATGGCCTTTCTGTTGGCCCTAACGAAGGCTGTCGCGGCTCACGCCGCCCGGTTCACGTTTCCGCACCTCGTCGTCGCCGCTGCTTTGGAGCAGCTGCTCACTGTTCGGCTTCTGCTGGGCTACCGCGTGTGGATGGTCACGCCCTACAGCGATGAGGCTCAGAGCTTGGCTCTCGCGGGCTGGTGTTTCCTTCCATGGGCTTTCATCATGGCGGCGCTACCGGCACCGCCAGTGCTGCTTTCCCCCCGCCCCGGGTTCTCCGCTCGTCGGAGGCGTCTCCTGTCAGGCCTCCTCCCGGAAGGGTGGTTCCCGGCGGCAGCGGGGCTGGCCTTCTCCGCCGTCTGGTGCTGCCAAGTCGCGCGGCCAGTGTGGCTCTGGTCGGTGCTGGCATTGTTGATCCTCTTCGCCGGGCCTCTGCTTCGCGTCGCGATCAGGGGGCTGGGCTCCGCTCGGAGGCTCGTGTGGCTCGCGGCCCTCCTCTGCCTGGTCCGCGGCGTCCTAGGGCTGGCTGGGTTCAAGGAGAGCCTGGACGTGTTCGGCTTCCGCGTCGCGCTCAGCATTCTCCATGTCCCACTGGCGCTGTTGCTCCAGGCGGCAGTCCTCGGGCTGCTATGGCGCCTTAGCCGGAGCCGGGGTCGCCCTCCCGCCGTCCGCGACTTCGGCCCCGCCTTAGCGGTGCTCCTCTTGGCGTGGGTTCTCCCCGCCGTCATCGTGAGCGACCTCGGCCTGGTACTGCTGAATGTTCCAGTCTTCCTCGTCATCCTCTTCCTTCTCGCCGAAGCCGCTTCCAAAGAGCAGGGAGTGCGGGATCGCGAGTGGCCGGTCCGGCGTCGATTGATGCACCTACCCAAAACCGCACTCTGGGCCTGGGTAGCACTCATCTTCTGTCCGTTCGTGCTGTGGCTTGCCTTCTACTTGTTGGGAACGGAGGGGATCCTCAACGATAGAAACATCCTCCGGCTGCTGCACTTTGCCAGCCCGTCGCGGCTCGTTGAGGTAGGAACGAGGCCGGGAGAGGAGCACGCGATCATGAGCGCCGTGATGCGGGCCTATACACACGATTCCCTGCTCGGGAAGGGCTTCGGGGGCGCTGAGATTAGTCCTCACATCCGTCCTACCGCGTTGCGCGAGCACGCCCCGTCTGTCCTCCTCTCCGGGGACTGGGGCCTCGTCGGTTGCCTGGGGACGCTGCTCGCCTACCTGGCACTTCTCCTCGCCGCGCCGCCGCTCATGCCCTGGCGCAGGAGGCCGGTGGAGCCCGGGCAAGAGACTCCGCAGTCATTGCACTTCGCTTACCTGGGAGCCCTTGCCATCCTGACCCTCGCCGTCCCGAGCGCGCTCGTCATGCTGGCCAACTACGAACTCGCCCTCTTCACGGGCAAGAACGCGTACCTGCTCGGTCTCGACTCCATGGCCGACCTGCTCGAGGCGCTTGTCCTGTCGTTTCTCGCCGGTCTCGGGACCGCCGTGGTGCGGGACGGGGAGAGCCCCGGATGAGCCTCTCCCAGCCTGCCCGGTTATTCTGGCTCGTCGCCCTCGCAACAGTCGGGGCAGCCTTCGTATTCGGCCGCCGCGCCCCAGGCGGGGACGGTGACAGCCACTACGATCCCCTAGGCTACGTGCAGCGGGCCGACAAGTACATAGACCGCGGCTGGCTGGGCTATGATTGCACCAGTCGCCGCATCACCCTCTCCCCTGAGGCACTTGCGAGGCCGGATCTCGTTGAGTGGTACGAATCCAGCTACCTGAAATCTGACGTCGAACGTTTTAACCGTTGGCCCGAGACCTGCGGCTGGTATTTCGTGATCGAAGGCTGCACGCTGCGGAAGCTCAACCCCTTCGTCCATCGGATCGAACTCCCTCTCAGCCGCAGGGTTTCCTGGAAGGGAGCACTTCTTTCGTCTGAGAGCGAGGACACGGCGACGTTGCTTTCCACGCGGGGGAGGACCATCTCCCTCGTCCGGGCACTGACGCCCGTAAGAACCGACCGCGAGGCGGCGACGCGCGTGGGAGCCCGGGAGGACCGTGTGGCCCAGGAGGCGGTCCTGTTCCACTTCGGTGGCCGGGTCGAACCCGCCGCGCGTATTTACTACGTGGGCGATTCGGTCGCCGTCAACAACCGCGCGGTCAATCCTCCAACGGGGGGCAGCGTCCGGCTTCTTGGGCATCCACTTCCGGCGGGCCGGGTCGCGCGCCTCGAGACGGGAGACTGGCTGCACCTTGAATCGGTGGCCGACCCTTCGACGCGAGAGACGCTCCTGTTCCTCGACCAGCAGTCGGGTGAGGTTCTCACCGCAAATCGTCGGCGCAACGACGTCGAAGTCCGCGAGACCGATGATGACCATCTGGGATGGGAGCCGGGGCTGCCCGGCGAATCGCCCCGATCCTTCGCGGACTCCGTCGCCCGCAGCGTTTCCGACTCGCTCTCCCTGCTGTCCGGTTCGGAGGCGGAATCGCGCAGCCAGTTTGACGTGCAGCTCACTCTGCGACGGAAGCTGCACACCGATGTCTCCGCCACCTTCCGGCGCTCCTGCCAGCGACTCTCCTCCCGTCCTTTCTCGGCGGGCGTGACGGTGATGGACGGAAAGACAGGGGAGATCCTCGCCTTGGCAACTCACCCGTGGAAGGAGGATCTCCCGGCCGAATCCTCCGAACCGAACAACCTTCGGCGCCTTCTCAGGAACCAGAACTTCGTGCGGCATCCGATCGGATCGGCGGGAAAACCCTTCCTTTACGCAGCCATCGGCTCGGCCCATCCTGTCCTGCTCGACACCCGTATCGCTGGCCACCCGGAGATGCGGCGGCCGCATCCGCAGGAATGGCTGTTCCAGTGCCGCCTCCCGCGCGGCTATGATGTCCCGGAGCGGCATGGCAACAGCGTGGGGCTGGAGAGCGCAATCGAAATATCCTGCAACCGCTACGCCGTCGAGTTCGCGGTCCTGGCCCTCGCCGCGGAGACGGGTCGGCACGGAAGGTCACGAGGAGCGACGGGCCCCCTGCCACTGGAGTCTGGTGCTCCCTGGCCTCCGCCGGGCAGTCCGGCTGGGCCCTGGATCGGGCAGACTCCATTGAAAGGGGCGCCGGATATCGGCTACTTCGCCCAGAGCGTGTCCCTTCGGTCGGGACCCACAGCGGGAACCTGCGTCTGGCAGTCCGTCGACAGGCTCGAGGAGGTCCGATTCCGCGAAGGGCTGGAGGATGTGACCGGAGCGGCCACTTTCTTCTACGGGGATCCCTCCGATCTGCCGGCGGCCACGACCGTCGAAAGAGTCCGACGGAGCTATTCAAATGAGCTGTACGACTTCCGGCCATGGGACTCGCTGCTGTCGCATTTGGCCCACAGTGTGCCTCACGAGCGCGGCGGCGACCTGCGCGTGACCTTCCAGGGTATCTCACCCGAGCGTGTAAACCTCTCCTTGAACCAGATCGCCTCTTTGCGCGACTACGTCAGCCTCGTTCTCGGCGGCGCGAGCTCGAGCTGGACGAACGTCCAGCTCGCCGAGGGGCTCTCCCGGCTGGTGACGGGCCGGGCGGTGATCGCCCGGCTCGTGCGGGACGTGCTGCGGGCTGGCGAGCAGAGGGAGGCACCTCACGCCGCCCCGATGCCCCAAGCCATCACTATCCGTCGAGAGACCCGGGAGAGAGTCCTCGCGGGCATGGCCCGCGTGGTCGAGGGCGACAGGGGGACGGCCCGCTCCCTCCGAGTGGCCCTCGATCGCATCCGCTCGAGAAACCCCGGCCGCTTCATTCAAGTCTTCTCGAAAACGGGCACACCGACCTTCCTTCAGCCCGTTCCTCCGGGGGCGGCCGTGGCGCTGCGGCGGCTCGTCGCCTCCGGAAGGCTCCAGTGGGACGGAACGCAGCTCATCCTTCGTGCCGCCGGGGGAGACCTTGCGTTTGATCCCGACGACCCTAGCACCCTCTCGCAGTTCGAGCAGCGCCTCGGCGCCACGGTGCGCGCCGAGGGCGTCCGGCCGACCGATCCTGTCCTCCGGGCTCTCCTGCGCGCCTTCCGACATCTAACTGACTACTCGGACGAGCTGTCCTGGCAAACGGCAGGGGAGCTACCAGAGGAAGGGCGGCAGATCGGTGGGCCTCTCTACATTCTCGGCGGCACGCTCAAGTTTAATCCCGCCGACGAGCTCTTCGAGAACGATCTTCTCCGCGCCCCGGGGGCCGTCTACATCTTTGCCCTCGTCTCGAGACCGGCCGTGGGCCTGCTCGATCCCCTTGAGGCTCCCGGGGATGAAGTCTTCGAGGATCCGAACAGCCGGATCGTGATCACCGCCATTCACCTGGCGGAGGGCCCGACTAGCCAAGTCGCGGTCTCGGCCGCGGCGGACATTCTCCCGTCGCTGGAGCCTCTACTCCGCTGAGAAGTTCCCTGCGGGCGTCCAGCCAGTCCGACCTTTCTTCGAGAGTTCCGAGGGCTCACACCGGCGGGTTGATTCCCCCTGTCGACCAGAGGTGGCGACGAGAATTTCGGGTCGAGCCGATTCACGTGGATCAGGTTGATGAGGACGCTCGCGTCCACGGCGACGACCCTCGTGGAACCTAATCCGGCCACGATCAGTCCTTGGGGACGAGGACATCCGATCCCTCTTGGTTCTCTTCGATGCCGCTGTCGTCGAGGATCCTGGTGACGTCCCTGTCGACCACGCCGACCATCGCCGCGAGCTCGCCCAGCTTCCGTCTCGTGATCTCGCCCCGGCGGAGGGCTTCGAGCCCGAGCGCGAGGAACCGGTGCCGGAACTCGTTCCGGGCTTCCTCGCGATCGGGCTCGGGGAGACCCAGGACCGTTGCCGTGGTTCGGCCACGGCCGCCTTCCTCCTGGCCCTTGAGGGCGTCGAACTCCGGTTCGGTGACCAGCTTGAGGTTCTTCAGGCGGTAGAGCGCCGAGATGCGGCTCACGCCGAAGTGATGCGCGAGGAGGACCATGTCGTACATCTGGATGGCCTGGCTGCCGGGTGCAGGGCGGGCGAGTGCGGGGAGCGCCTCCCCCTCGTCGAAGACCTCGGCCTGAAGGCGACTGGGACGACCCTTCGCCAGCCGCTTCACGAACTCCTTCACCCCCTCCGCCGGCATGAGGAGGGACGCCGCGAATACGTTGGCCCGGACCTCGAGAAGGCTGTCGCGGTCGTTCGCCCGGCTTATGGTCCCCTTCTGCTCGCGGTCCAGGAGCACGTGGCAGTACTCGTGGGTGTAGGAGAATCGACGGCGGACGTCGCTGTGGCCGGGCTGACGATTGTTGGCGACGACGAAGAGGCCGATTTCGGGCTCGATCAGCGTCAGGCCGGAAACGTCGTCCGGAAGACCGATCTGCGCCGTGCGTACCCCTTGCGCGTCCAGCAACTCCGCGACGTTGGGCAGCGGGACGGTTCCGAGGCCGAGACGGCGCCGCTCCTCGCCGGCGATCCGCTCGCCTTGCTGGACGGCGTCCCACTTCGTACGGGGGACAGGAAGCGGATAGGTCGCAACGGTGGCGGCGTCGCGATCGATCCCGAGCAGGCGCTCCATGTTCGTGAGCTCGCGACCCAGAGCCACGCACCCGCGGAGCGCCTCGATGAGGTCCTCTTGCTCCGAGACTTCTGGATGCCGGCGGAAGAGCGCGACCAGCGCGTCTTCCTCGTGAAACTCCTCGGCCAGGAACTCACGGAGATCCCGACCGTAGAGGTGGGCCAGCTTGTCGAGCTCGAGGCTCGTGACCGCCCGGTTCCCGAGCTCCATCTGGGCGATGGTGGACCGCGAGACGCCGAGGCGCCCTGCCACGTCCTCCTGCTTCAGGTGGCAGGCCTCGCGGGCGGCCCGCAGTCTGCGCGCCAGATCGTGCTTTTCGACGGGCATGGGTGCCTCCCCGGTACGGTCCGGTGGGGCGACCTACTTGCCCTGTTCGTTGTGACGCGGCTTGGTTCGAGCGATGATTCGCTGCTCCTTCTCGCGGGCCTCGCCGATGCTCTTCATCTGTTCGATCTGGACCTTCGAGCCGGGCAAGGGGTCCTTACCGTCTGGCAGGTGCTCCTGGAGACGCTCTTGGACGCGGCCCCGCTGGGCGACCCCCGTGTAGTTGTTGCGACCGCCGTCAGTTAGGATTCTGTAGACGACGGGTTTATCGTCGGGGAGCTTCGAGATCCCCTGGTCGGTGAAATCAACGGTCTTTCGCGGCATCGACAATCCTCCTTTGGTCTATTGGTTCCGGGTCTCCTCGCCGGCGCCAGTAAGTTAGGATATAAAACTCAAACTGTCAAGACCATGCTTTACCGTTCGATTATCGCGCCGGCTTCCAGGCGGGGTGCGTCCACGCGACCGCAGCCATCCTCGAGTCGCTCCCAGGCATGCCGCATGCGGAAGGCCGACGGCCACGATTCCGCACCGGGAATTGCGCCGGGCGCAAAAGAATGAATAGCGATGCATTTAGTGAATGTGCTATTATCACCGACGTGCGACACACGGTCAAGGAGATTCGGGCGTCTCTACGCCGGCTGGACGGCGAGCCTGCGGACGCCATCGAGTCGGAGACTGTGGAGTGCAAGCCCTGGCTCCCCGATTCAAAACGCCTCAAGGAACAACTCCGCGATCTGCGTGAAACGGTCGTCTGCCTGACCAACGCGCGGGGCGGCACGATCGTCCTTGGAATCCAGGACGGCAAACGGACGAGGCGAGAAGCAATCGAAGGGGTCGGAGGCCTGAATCCCGATACGCTCCGCAGGGCGGTCTTCGACGGTACGGAGCCCCACGTCACGGTGGAGATCGAGGAGCTTCGGGAACCCGAGGGCCGGCTGCTACTGATCCAAGTCCCCAGGGGGGTCACTCCCCACACCACCTCCGAGGGGGTCGGGAAGATCCGCGTCGGCAAGGAGTGCAAGCCCTTGACGGGTCCTCAATTGGCCCGGTTGGTCCTCGCCGGGGGGGAGATGGATCTCACGGCGCAACCGATCGAAGCCGCCGCGCCTTCCGACCTCGATCCGGATCAGGTGAAGAAACTCCGAGGCCTAGTGGCAGCGGCGGGTGGCGGCGCCGAGTTCGCGAAGCTTGCCCCGGAAGAGTTCCTCGAGGGAGTAGGGCTCGTGCGTGACGGCGACGTCACGTTGGCGGCGATTCTCCTGCTCGGGCGCCCGGCAGCCATCGCGCGGTGGGCCGCACAGCACGAGGTCATCTTCATCCGCTACGAGACTCAGACACGGTACGACGTCCGAAAGAACCTGAGAGGTCCGATCCTCGAGGTGCTCGACGTCCTCCAGCGGCAGTTGGAAGCTCACCTGAAGGTCGCCCTCATCGAAGCGGGGGGACTCGGCGAGATCGCGGCTCCGGACGTCACATGGTGGACGGCCAGGGAAGCGATTCTCAACGCCCTGGCGCACCGAGACTACTTCCTGCTGCAGGCGGTGTACGTCGAGATCCGTCCAGGTCGCCTCGAGATATCGAGCCCGGGCGGGTTCATCGGCGGCGTAACTGCAGAGAACATTGTCCACCATCCTCCGGCGCGGCGGAATCGGCTCCTCGCGGAGATCCTCGAGAGGGCCGGCTTCGTGAATCGCGCCGGGATGGGGGTCGATCGGATGTACGAGGAGTTGCTGCGGCTGGGCAAGCCGATGCCACGCTATGAGGCCGACGAGGCGAGCGTTCGTCTGGTCCTCGCAACCAAGTCCCACCCGGAGTTCGCGCGCCATGTCGCGGGTGAGATGCGGGGAGGGCGGTCGCTCGAATTGGACGACCTGATCGTCCTCCGGGCGGTCGTGGACCAAGGACATCTCGACCGATGGTCCGCCGCCAAGCACCTCCAGCGGAGTCAGGACGACGCGGCCGGACGGCTCGTCGCCCTGCGCGAGCGTGGCTACCTGCTGCCCCAAGGGAGGGGACGGGGGACGATCTACCGGCTGACGCCGGCCCTTTCCGACGAGCTGCGCGGGAGGCTTGCAACCGACGAAACCATCGCGCTCGACGACGAGGCCATCCGTCTCAGGATCCAGGCCGTGCTCGGGGAACGGGGGCGGCTGAACAACGCCGAGGTCCGGCGGCTTTCGGGCTACTCCAGGGCGGGCGCTCTTCGATTGATGCGCAGGCTGCAACAGGAGGGCCTGGCTGTAGTCCAGGGGCGGGGCCGCGGTGCCTTCTATGCTCCCGGTGCCAAGCTGGTCAAGCCCATAGGGAAAGACCGTTCGGGGCGGAGGTCGAGACGAGGATGACGTGCCTGGACAGGGCACGAGTTGAGCCCCGTCACGCCGGGATTGCATCACGGAGAATGCGACAAATGCATCAAAGACGCATTTCCCGTCCGGCAGACGCCGGGAATGCATCATCTGGTGCATTCGTCCGCCAGGCGATGGGGCGGGAACTGCCATGACCCCCAACATCCCCCAGGCGGTTCGGGAACTCGTCACCGAGTACCGGCGGTTCCTGCGGACCTCCTACCGGTTCCTCGACGAGCACCTGCGCCGCCAGTTCGAGGAGCACCTCGCCAAGACCGACGTGATCGTGCGCGGGCCGTACGTCACGCTGGCCCGGGAGTTCGAGCGAGGCCGGACGCTGGCCGAGATCGCCCGGGACGGCGGCATCGCCTCCGACCTGCTGAAGGCCAAGTGGCCCTTCAGAGACGAGGGCCTCTTCCGACATCAAGAGCTGGCGCTCGACGCGGGACGGGCAGGACGGTCCTTCGTCGTGACAACCGGCACCGGCTCGGGCAAGACCGAGGCGTTTCTCCTCCCCGTCCTCGACGGTGTCCTGAGGCGCAAAGCCGAGGGGGTTACGGGACTCCAGGCGATTCTCCTCTACCCGATGAACGCCCTAGCCAACGACCAGCTCGAACGGTTGCGCAGGCTGCTGCGGGGAAGCGATCTCGACCTGTCGTTCGCGCTCTACACGGGGGGCAGCGAGGCGACGGCGCAGAATCTCCGGGAAGAGCCGACCGAGACCGAACGTCTGACGCGCGCGGCGATCCGCCGCGATCCTCCGGACCTCCTGCTCACCAACTACAAGCAGCTCGAGTTCCTGCTCGTCCGCCGCGAAGATCGTGACCTCTTCACCCGTTCCCTTCGCTACCTCGTCCTCGACGAGATCCACAGTTACCGAGGGGCGCTCGCGACCGAGATCGCCTGCCTGATCCGCCGGCTCAAAGCGCACGCGGGGCTGCGGCCCGGGGAACTCGTCGCGATAGGGACCTCGGCAACCGTCGCCGCGAAGGAGGGCGGTTCGGAGGCGCTCGCCCGCTTCTGCACTTCTTTGTTCGGCGAGATGGTCTCCGCGGGAGACGTCGTGAGCGAGCGGCTCGTCGCTCGCGCAGGCAACGGTACGGGATGGATGCCGGCCCCACCTGAGCTCGACGAGGTGGACTTGCGGAATCTCGATCCTGGCGACGATGCGTCGGTCGTTGCCCTCGCTGAGCGTCTGACGGGAAGGACCTGTCCAGCCGGTGGCTCAATCGCCGACCGCGTGGGGACGACGCTGGCGGGCAACCGGTTCGTCCGGGTGCTGGAGGAGGTCTTTTCGGAGCCGACATCGATCGACGCAGCGGCACGAACCGTGATGGAGCGGTTCGAGGAGCGAGCGGACCTTCCCCCCGAGAGCGTTCGCCGGGAGATCGAGACGTACCTCCTTGTGGGAAGTGTGGGGAACGAAGACCATCCACCACGCCTGCGCCCCAAGCTCCACACGTTCTTCCACGGGGTCTACGACGTCGCCCTCTGCCTGAACCCGGAGTGTCGGTCGCTCGTGCCCCAAGGAGGGGCCGAGTGTGGTCGCTGCGGCTCGGTCGCCCGGCCCGCCGCGCTGTGCCGTACCTGCGGCCAGGATTTCGTCAAGGTGCGCTTCGAGCGGGAAGACGACGACCGGCCGGTCGGGACCGGAGACTTCTACAGCGACGAGCATACGGGCTTCCTGACCCATGAGGTCCGCGAGCTTCCGGAGGGTCCCGGCGCTACGGATGAGGAAAGGGAGGCGGAAGAAGAGAACGAGGGCAATCGCGGGCCCAAACCTCGCCGCCGCGCGGGTACCGAGAAGCGTCTGGAGCCGACCGGTGTCTGCCTCGGCTGCGGGCGGCTGTTGGAGGAGGGAGGCACTTGTCCGGCCTGCAACCGCCCGGCGATCGGGATGCTCCTCCACCGGGGGAAACTGAGCACCTGCCCGGCCTGCGGCGACATCTACACCCGCGGCGACATCGTGACACCGCTGCGCACGGGGACGGCCTCCACGGTCTCGGTCCTGGCGACCCATCACCTCGACCGGCTCGACGGGGAAGACCGCAAACTCCTGGTCTTCGCCGACAACCGCCAGGATGTCGCTCACCAGGCCGGCTACACCGCGGACAAGCACCGCTCGTTCGCCCTGAGGCATCTGGTGGCGCGCGCGGTTCGGGATGCTGGGGAACGCGGGGTCTATCTCGAGGAGCTTCCGGAACGGCTTTTCGACCATTACCGGGACCTCGGGATCATCCCGCGCCGGCCGACCCGGCCCGAGCGCGAGCGGTGGCTCGACGCGCTGACCTACGAAACCGCCAACGAGTTCACGCGATACAGCCGGCAGCGTGCTTCGCTCGAGAATCTCGGTCTCGTCGCGGTGGACTACGAGTTCCTCGAGGAGCTGGAACGCGAGGCGCGATTCGTGGAGGCGGCGCGGAAGGCCGGGCTCGAGATCGCTGTGGCGGCGGCGCTCGTTCGGGCCGTGCTCGACACCATGCGGAAGAACCGTGCCCTCGCCTACGATTTCTTCCAGGAGTACATCGATCCGAACAGGAAGCGGCGCTACCGCGAACTCGAGACCGAGCCGTACCATATCCGCTTCCCAGATCAGGACCGAAAGCCTCGTGCGTTCGCCCTCGACCGGCCGGATCACATCCGCAAAGCCCAGAGGCTCCTGGGGTTCGTCCAGGAGAATCCCCGCGCGGGTCAGCTCACCGCGACGCAGAAGCTCGCCGCGCGCCTGATCGGCGACCGGCATGGGTCCGAGGAGTTCCTCCGTGCGGTCGTGCCGCTCCTCGTCGAAAAAGAGATTCTCGTGGCAGTATCGAACTTCCCGATTCCGCGAGCCGAGAGAGTTCACGGGCTGCGCCCACTGCAGATCGCGCCGCGGGTGATCCGGCTGTACGCGACCGAGCGCGGCTTCCGGTGCAATGCCTGCCAGACGTGGCGGCCCTATGAGCTTCCGACTTGCCCCACGCCGCGCTGCTCCCAGGGACACCTCGTCGAGAGCCTTCTTGACGAGGACAACTACTACGTCCGCCTCTACGTCGACCGGCCGCCTCGCCGCCTCGCCGTTACGGAGCACAGCGCCCAGATCTCCGGAGAAGAACGGGCAAGTCGCGAGACGGACTTCAAGGAGGGGCGCCTCGACGTGCTGGTCTGCACGCCGACCCTGGAGCTGGGTGTGGACATCGGGCCCCTGCTCACGGTCGTGCTTCGAAACGCTCCGCCCACGCCGGCCAACTATTCGCAGCGCGTCGGCCGGGCGGGACGGCGTCTGCGAATAGGCTTCGTTTCGACCTTCTGTGCGGGCGGAGCCCACGACCGGCACGCCTTCGAGCGGCCGGAGTGGCTCATCGCCGGCCGCTTCGAGCCACCCCGGCTGCGCCTGGACAACCCGAAGGTCGTCCTCCGGCACCTGCGCTCCTATCTCCTCGAATGCGTGGACGCGCAGCTTCCGGCTCGGCTGGGCGACCTGCTGGACGACCTCCGAACGCCCACGCGGTGGAAGGGAGAAGATCTCGAGGAGCTGTTCGCGGAAGTGCGCAACCGGCGGGAGGTCATCGTGGAGCAGGTCGGCGCCGTGATGGCGGAGGATCGGCGTGCGGGACGCACGGCGCGCTATGGCTCCGAGGATGCACGGGTAATCGTGGACGGCCTCGAAAGCCATCTGACCGGCGTGCTCGAGGGCTGGTGGGAGCGGGTCCGGCAGCTCGACCGGGAGTTCAGGGAGTACTCGACAGTAGGCTCGCCCAGGCAGGACGAAAAGAAGGCCGCCGCGAGGAAGCGCGCGTACTTCGAGATCACGCAGGACCCCGAGCGGGCCTACACCTTGAATTACCTTTCCACGAGGGGACTCCTTCCGGCCTATCAGTTCCCGCTCGACACTTTCAGCCTGGACCCCGGCGTGGCCGACACGCCGACTCTCTACCGCCCCTCGGCGATCGCGCTCGAGGAGTTCGCACCAGGGAACTTCGTGTACGCCAATGGCCGGAAGCTGCGCTCGATCCGGGTCCTGTTCCCCGGCGGCCCGGGTTCCGTGACGGGCCGGCTGGGGAGGAGCGACGCGGAGACGGCAGGACGGCTCCAGGCCTTTCACTTCTGCGAGCAGTGCGAGGAGGCGGTCGAGGCCGGGGCGAACACTTGCCCGCGCTGCGACGTGCCCCTTCCCGGGGCGACGGATGTCGTTTTCGTGGATGCGTTCGAGGCCGAAGAGAACCTCAAGATCAGCTCCGAGGAAGAGTCCCGGCAGCGGCAAAGCCACGAGAGGCATGAAAGCCTCCTGTCCGGTTCGGGGAGCCGATGCCGAATGCATCCGTATCCCTTGACGCCGATCGAGCTGATCAGCCTCTCCGAGATCCTGGTCACGAACTGGGGGCGGCTCGAGGGGAAGACGGGCAAGGGCAATCGGTTCTGGCTCTGTCCCGACTGCGGCCGCCACCTGCCCCACAATCCGCACGAGCCGGAGCGGGCCCGGCAGGTTCAAGAGTGGCGCAACCACCATGCGCGGTTCTGCTCCGGGGAGCCCGCGTCACTCGTCCTGGCTTACAAGTTCGAGACAGACTGCCTCGTTCTCTCCGTGCCCGCGCGCGACGACGCGCAGACGATCGGTCGCTCGTCGATGTCCCCCTCGATGGTGACCCTGGCCGAGGGGTTACTGGCGGGGGCCGGGAACCTCCTGGAGCTCGAGCCGGCCGAGCTTGCGGCGTTCGTCCGCAAAAGCCCGGTCGGGACAGCCGGCGAGCAGATCGTGTTCTACGAGACGGTTCCTGGAGGTGCCGGCTATCTCGAGGAGATGGCCACCCGCCTTCCCGAGGTTGCCGTTGCGGCCATGGATCGACTGTACGGCCACGCGTGCCTGAAGAGCTGCTACCTCTGCCTCAAGCACTTTCGGAATCAGCGCTGGCATCCCTTCTTCGACAAGGACCAGGTGCGCGATCTGCTCGTCATCCTCTCTCAGCAGGAGCCGGCAACGGCTCAGGACGCCCGACATGGTGCCGGACTCGAAGCGCTCGGGCAGATGCTTGCCGCCCGAGAATCCGGCCAGGATCCTTCGGTACGTCGCTACACCAAAGGCGAGATCGAGGAACCGCTTCGTGTTGCCCTGGCGTCTGTGGCTGACCTACCGCCAGGTGAGCGCGACTACGAGGTCCGCGACGATCACGGCCGGCTCGTCACGGTCCCGGACTTCGCCTGGCCCGACGTGAAGCTGACCGTGTACTGCGACGGGTTCGCTTTCCACGGGAATCGCGACACTCTCGAACTGGACGCGAGGAAGCGGAACTTCCTCCAGACGCACGGCTGGGTCGTCCTGACCTACTGGGGACGCACGATCCTCAAGGATCCACCAGCGTGCGCCAGGCAGGTGGGGGAGGTATACCGGCAGCGGGTAGCGCAGACGCGGGGCTGACAGAGGCCCGACGTGGCGTTTCCCAGGGCACCTGGGTGTGACTTGCCGGGGGGGCCCTACCGTTCCTTCTGCGGTGTCATCCCCTCGAGCCACCTGATGGCCTTCGCAACGGTCTTGTCGGTGACGCTGAGCATTCGAGCGATCGAGGTGAGACTCAGGCCAAGTTGTTCAAGATGAACAGCCTTGAGGGCGATGCGTTGGTAGACCGGTGGCGGGGTAGTATCGAACAGGGCCACCTCGAGGGCCACCTCCGCCAGGGTTCGAATTCTTTGCGTCCGGGTCCACCATCCCGCTCAAGAAGGCGAGGAAGCCCGGTACGGGGCCGCCCGGTCGGGTCGGCCCCAGGCCTCGTAGAGCCCGACGACGCTCTTTCGCGCTCGTCGAGTGACGCCTGCGCCCTCGCCGAGCTTGTCGCGCAGCGCTTCGTAGGCGTCCACCAGGAGGCGCTCGGCGTCCTCGTAGCGGCCCCGGGTTGTCAGGCATTCGCCGAGCATGGAACGGGTCATGTCGATCTGGAAGTGGCCCGGCTGATGCGCCGACTCGAGGATCCGCAACGCCTCGCGGACCCGGCGCTCGCCCTCGTCCAGCCTCCCGGTGCGAACGAGAAAGATCCCGAACTGCGCCTCGCTGAGGGCGACGTCGGGATGGGAATCCCCGAGCGCGCTGCGGGCCACCTGGACGGACTTCGTGAACAGGTCCTCCGCCTCCCGGCGATCCGCGACGCACGCCCGGTCGCGCAGGAGGACGGCCAGGTTCGTGTAGTCCGTCGCGACGAACGGATGGCCGGGACCCAGCGATTGCAGGTCCGCCGCGATCGTCTGGCGGTAGAGCGGCTCGGCCTCGTCGTACCTGCCCGAATCCCAGAGGAGGTTCGCGAGGTTGTTGAGCGAGCCGGCCGTCTCCGGGTGCCGCTCGCCCAGGACCCGGCGGTGGATCTCCAGCACGCGGCGGTGGAGGGCCTCCGCCTCCGCGAGCTTCCCCTGGTCATGGAGGAGATTGGCCAGGTTGTTCATCCGCATCAAGGTGTCCGGATGTTCGGGCCCGAGGGCCGAGCGCGTGAGCACGAGGGACCGCCGCTGCAGCGGCTCGGCCTCGGCCGGCTCGCCGTTCTCTTTCAGGATGGTGGCCAGGTTGTTCAGCGCGATGGAGTAGCCGAACGAGTCCTCGCCGTCGAGCCTGCCGCTGAGGGCCAGATACTCGCGCGCCAGCGCCTCGGCCTCCCCGTACCGCCCGCGACTCCCAAGGAGCTGCGCGAGGTTGTTCAGACTCGACCCGACGTGCGGGTGGTCCTCGCCGAGGAGCCCGCGGCGCATCGCCAGGTTCTCCCGGTGCACACGTTCGGCCTCCTCGTAGAGACCCTTCCGGCCCAGGATCCATCCCAGGTTGTTCGCCGAGGTTCCGACGAGGACGTGCCGATCCCCGTGGAGGTGCCGTGCCATCGCCAGCGCCTCCCGGTGCAGCGCCTCGGCCTCGTCGTACCTGGCCTGGCGGTCCCGGAGCATGCCGAGGGAGTTGAGGCTCCCCACGATGTCGTCGTGCTCCGGGCCAAGGAGCCGCCGCCGCATCTCCAGGGCGGCGACGATCTCGCGCTCCGCGGCGTCGCGGTCTCCGGTGTGCATGTGCAGCGAGCCGATCTGGGCGAGAACCCGGGCGGGCTCCGGGCCGACCTCGCCGTGGAGGCGCCGCTGCTGCTGCAGGGCCTCCTCGGCAAGAGGGACGGCGGCGGCGTACAGCCCGAGGTTCGCGTAGACCTCGGCCATGGTCGTCATCAGGCGGGCCTGCACCTCCCCCTGATCGCGCAGCTCGCTCCGCACGCGGCGGGCGCCGCGATCCAGGATTTCGCGCACCGGGATCGCCCGTCCGCGCGCCTCCGAGGGATCGGAGAACTCGAACAGCTCGACGAGAAAGTCGGTGACGCCTCGCGCCGTGGCCGCCTCGGTCCTGGCCGCCAGCTCCGCCGCCACGGCCCGGTCCCGCTCCCTGGCGATCCGGCGCGCCTGCATGAAGAAGCCGGCGCTGGAGCCGACGATGAGCACGGCGATCGCCGCCCCCGCCGCCACGCCCCACGCGTTCCGCCGCACGAACTTCGCAGAGCGGTAGTGCCAGGTGTCCTTCCGGGCAAGCACCGGCAGGCCCTCGAGGTGCCGGCGGATGTCCTCCGAGAGATGCTCCACCGACGCGTAGCGACGCTCCGGCTCCTTGCGAAGCGCCATGAGCACGATGTCGTCGAGGTCGCCGGCGAGCCGGCGCCGGAGCTCCGCCGGGAGGCAGTCGCGGGACTGTGCGAGGTGCTCCGCGGTGGTGTCGCCGCCGCCCGGATCGGTGTCCGCAGGCTCCCGCATGATGACCTGGCTCGGCCGCGCCGGCTCCTGACCCGTGACGGCGCGCTCGACCTCGCCGAGCCGGCGGCTCCCGAGGCGGTACGGCCTGCGTCCGGTGAGCAGCTCGTAGAGCAGCACGCCCAGCGAGTAGACATCGCTGGCGGTCGTGATCCTCTCGCCCCGGACCTGCTCGGGGCTCGCGTACTCCGGCGTCATCAGCCGCACGCCGGTCCGGGTCGGCGCGGCGCCGGGACCCGCCTCGGCGTCCAGCAGCTTGGCGATGCCGAAGTCCAGCAGCTTCGGCTCGCCGCCGGCGGTGACGAGGACGTTCGCCGGCTTGACATCCCGGTGGACCACCAGGTTGCGATGGGCATGATGCACGGCAGCGCACACCGACCGGAAGAGTCGCAGCCGCGCTTCGATCCGGAGTCGCCGGCGGTCGCAGTAGGCGTCGATCGGCTCCCCCTCGACGAACTCCATCACGAGGTACGGGAGGCCGTCCTCGGTGGCCCCGCCGTCGAGGAGTCGCGCGATGTGCGGATGCTCGAGCGTTGCGAGGATCTGGCGCTCGGCCCGGAAGCGGCGCAGCAGATCCTCTCCCTCGGCCCCGCCGGGGACCATCTTGATGGCCACCTGCTTGCTGTACTCGTCGTCGTCCCGGACGGCGAGGTAGACCGTCCCCATCCCTCCGCGCCCGAGCTCGCGCTGGATGCGGTAGGGGCCGATGCGCTCGCGGCGGGCGCCGGGAACGGTGGAGGCGACGGCCTCCCTAATCAGCTCGGCGACGCGGTCCGTGGACGCCGTGTCATGGGATAGGAGCCCCTCCACCTCCTGGCGGACCTCGCCGTCGGCGCATTCGCGATCGAGAAGCCGGGCCCGCGCCGGAGGGTCGAGGTCCGCCGCCGCGGCGAACAGCCGCTCGACCTCCCTCCAGCGGTCAGGATCCAGGGGCATCGCCGGGCCCTCGTCCCTGCATCCTCGCGGCGAGCCAGGCCTTGGCCAGCCGCACGTCGCCCCGGACGGTGGAGTCGGAGACACCGAGGACGGCCGCGATCTCGTCGTAGGTGAGGCCGCCGAAGAAGTGCAGCTCGACGGCGCGCGACTTGCGCTCATCCTGGGCCGCGAGCTCGTTCAGCGCCGCATCGAGGTCGATCAGGCGCGGGTCGGGCGCATCGGACAGGACGAGGGCCTCGTCCAGGGTGACGCGGGCCGCGCCGCCGCCGCGCTTGTCCGCCAGGCGCGCCCGGGCGTGATCGACCAGGATGTTGCGCATGGCATGGGCGGCGAGGGCGAGGAACTGCGCCCGGCTCGCGGCGTCGATCTCCGCGTCGATCAGCTTGGCGTAGACCTCGTGGACCAGCGCCGTCGTCTGCAGGGTGTGGCCGGGTCTCTCCTGCCGCATGCAGCGGGCGGCAAGACGCCGCAACTCCCCGTAGACGAGCGGAACCATCTCGTCGAGAGCGCCCCGCCTCCCGGCACTCCACTCCTGGAGCAGGCGGGTCGCCTCCCCGCGTGCGTCGTCCACTTCGAGCCTCCGAGAGACCGCATTCTAGCCCGGATCATCCGCGGCGGGCGGCCTCCGTGAACCCTCCCGGCGGGCCGAGCCTTGGCGGCGGGCGGCCCCTTCGGTCCCTGTGGCTTGACGGATCCCCGTCCGTTTGACGCTTTACAGGGCAGGGCGGAGTTCCCTCCGCCGGGGAGGCGAGGCGATGAGCGGCTTGCGGATGGGAGGGTTGTGGCTCGTGTTCCTGAGCTCGGCGACGCTTGCGGCGGTGCCTGAGACGATCATCCCGGTGCCGGTGGGGGACGGGTTCACCTGCCGGGAATCGACCCTGCCCGGCGGCGGCGCGGGGATCGACGCGGCCGAGGCGACCGGGGCGACGGGCGAGGCCCTCGGGGAGCAGCGCACGCTCATCACGTTGATCAACTTCACCGACCTTCCTTCGACACCGTTCACGCCGTCCCAGGCCGGCTTCGAGGTCCTGGACACGGGGAACCCGGCCTCCACCGCCAACTACATCGACGAGGTCTCCTACGGGCGCGCCTGGCTGACGGGGGAGGCGCTCGGCTGGTTCACGATGCCCTGGGCCGACGGCGGAATCTGCCTGATCGCGTACACGGGGCAGACGCAACCGATCGTCGACCAGCTCGATCCGGTCATCGACTTCTCCCTCTACGACCGCTGGCTCATCTTCATCCCCCCCACGGCCGCCTGCGGGTTCTCCGGGATCAGCAGCCTGGGCAAGATGTCCTTCACCACCGATGAGGGGGTCGTGCAGATGTCGCAGGTGATCATGAACGGCTTCGGGGCCTACACGAGCCGCATCGCCGCGCACGAGTTGGGCCACTCGATGGCGGGCCTGCAGCACTCGCTCGACTACGAATGCGGCGCCGACGTGATCAGGGACTCGTGCACCGCGTCCGGCCTCGGCTCCCTCAGCGATCCGTACGACGTGATGGGCGACACGCTGGGAGGGGGGCACTACACCGCCCCGAACAAGGACGCGCTGGGCTGGCTCGGTCCGGATGTCGTGGAGGTCCCTCCTCCCGGCGGTCAGTACAGCCTGTCGCCGTTCGAGACCTCCGCGCCGGGGCTCAAGGTCCTGCGCATCCCGGTGACCTACTCGACCGAGGACACGGCACGGACCCTATACTACTACGTCTCGTACCGCAAACCGCTGGGACGCGACGCGGGGTTTCCCGACCTGGCCGCCGACGGCGCGATGCTCCACGTCGACTCGCGCGCGTGGATCGGGGACGTCGTGCGCCGGACGTGGCTCCTCGACCCCTCGCCCCACGTCGACGCCAGCACCGCGGCCCAGGCGGCCGACTCGGCGGACTCCCGGCTGCTCGTCGGCGAGACCTACACCGACGCGGCGAAGGGGATCTCGATCGCCGTCGTCGGGGTGAGCGACGGCAGGCTCGACGTGTCGGTGGCCATTTCGGGCTACTGCGGCAACGGCGTCCTCGATCCGGGGATCGGCGAGCAGTGCGACGGCATGGACCTCGGCGCGGCGAGCTGCACGAGCCTGGGTCGGATGGACGGCCGATTGGTCTGCGCGGCCGACTGCACCTGGGCCACCGACGGCTGCGGCCTGCCGCGCTGCGCGGAAGGGCACGACTTCGACCCGGCGACCTCCCGCTGCCGGGCGACGTTCCTGGCCGACCTCGCCGACTCTGGTCTCTGGCGCAGCCGGGCGAGCTTCACAGAGGTGCGCGAGGATGTCTGGGCCAAGGGGATCTTCGAGGACATCTGGATCAGCTTCATGCTGACGCAGCGCCTCGACGGGTTCACCTGGTTCCACAAGGGCTCGCTCCCCTTCGACACCTCGTCGATCCCGGACGGGGCCCCGATCCTCTCCGGCGAGCTGCTGCTCAAGGTCGTGATGGCCGGCGGGATCGCCAACACCCATCCGGACTCCGCCGATCAGCTCGTCCTGGTCCGCACGACCCTCGCGGGCCCGCCGCAGGCGTGGGTGGGCGACTACCCCAACTTCGGGGCGCTGGACAACCCGGAGGAGGGCGGGCCGAGGATTGACGTCGGCGACGAAATCGCGATGGGGATGGTCAAGAGCTGGCCGCTCAACGCGACCGGGCTGGGTTGGATCAATCCGACCGGCTGGTCGACCTTCGGGATCCGCACCGGCTTCGACGTCGACAACGTCTGGTTCCCCGGGGTCGTCATGGACCTGCACGTGCAGGTCCGCTCGTCCCACTCGTACACCTTCGGGCCGCGACTCGTGGTCGAGTACGCCGCGGCGCCCACGCCCCCGGCCGGAGGCGCCGGCACGGTGTCCAACCTCAGGATCGAGCCGGCAAGCGGAGGGATGATCACGCTGGCCTGGGATCCGTCGTGCAACGCCGCGGACAGCGACTACGAGATCTACGAGGGCACGCTCGGGGACCCCACAGGCCACGTTCTCCGCTATTGCTCGACCGGGGGGGCGACGACCAAGAGCCTCCTGCCCGCGGCGGATAACACTTACTACCTGGTCGTGCCCCGCAGCGCCGATCGCGAAGGGTCGTACGGTGTCGACAGCGCCGGTGTCGAGCGGCCGGCGGCGGCCGCCGCGTGCGTGCCGCGGCAGGTGAGCACCTGCGCGGGCTAGGACCCGGAATTCCGGGGTGACGCGGGTTCGACTCCCGCCGCCTTCACCGCCATTCCGGTATCCAACCTCCCTCTTGAGCACCGGCCGGTCGTTGACCCCGGCCCGCGAGTTACGTTAGTTTCCCGCCGCGGATGGGACAGTCGGGGGAGATCGTGCACGCGGTGCCGACGAACTGAGGGAGGTTGAAGGACCATTAGATTCCAGGTGATCGTGCTCGCGACCGCGGTGCTTTTTCTGCCCTCGACGACCGGCTTCGCCGAGAACGGGTTCGACAAGGAGATCGGCACCGGCGTGGACGCGCTCGTCGAGAAGGTCGATTTCGACATGTCCGGGTGGGGAAAGGTGCACGGCATGGCGAGCGGCGCCGGGCAGACTCCCTACCTGCAGGCGCTGGGCCATCCGCCGAAGCGCGTGGCTCTCGTCTCCTTCTACGCCTACGACCCGGGGAACACGCACGGATTCGGCAGCCCCTACTTCGGCGGGCGCTCCGAATCGACGCGCCAGCTCACGCGGGACGGCGCCGGCCTCGTCGCCACGCTGCTGCACGATCAGGGGATCGCCGCCCTCAAGGGGGCCCTCAAGGCGTACGACATGGAGCTGCTCACCCCCGACGAGTTCCTCGACACCGACGCCCGGCGGGAGTTCTACGACAGCTTCGAGCTGCAGCTCGGGTGGGGCACGAAGTTCGGGAAGGCCGCGGAAGGGTCGGGGAAGGAGAACAAGCTGAACAAGGCCCAGCGCCTGTCGGCCGTGGCCCCCGGCTACCGGCTGTTCAGGCTGGTCTACGGCGAGAACATGCGCCCGATGAAACAAGGCGACAAGAAGATCGCGAAGAGCCTCGGGTACGACCTCGCGAAAGGCCTCGGGGTCGACGCGACGCTGGTCATCTGCAATTACAGCAAGGCGACGAAGAAGGAGGGCCTCCTCGAGGGGGTCTACTTCTATCTCTTCGGTCCGAATGGCGTGCCAGGCGACCAGGAGGCCTTCACCTACTGGCCGGGTCATATGTACGTGGGACTACGGCTCGACGGGTTCGATGTTCCGATGCTGGAGTTCGGCAAGCCGGACAAGAAGTCATCGAGCTACTCCTCGTCCGGCTCCGGCGATTTCCGTGTCGACTCGATGAGCGAGGCGGGTATCGTCTCGGTCGATTTCGCGGGGTATGAACGGATTCTCGCGGCGCTCGGGAAGAAGGCGGGCGCCTACATGCAGGAATGGACCACGAAGGCCAAGGACTGAATACGGCTCCATTCTGAGGGGACAGCGAGCGGGCTGCCGTCGTCAGGATCCCGGGCGTTGGTCGCGGTTGCATCCCCCTCCGGCGGGCATTAGGTTGGATATGCGGCGACATGCCTGTAAGCCGCCCGCGATCGGTCTGTCCGAGGGGGAGCCCCCGCTTGTTTTCATGGGAAAAGGCGACCAACGGCCTTCTTGACGCCATTGGTCTGCGCAGCATCAAGGTCAAGATCATCCTCTTCGCGCTGCTGGCCACCCTGATCCCCTCCCTCACCATGGGCTGGCTGTCGTACAGGAACAACCGGCGGGCCATTGACGAGAAGATCATCCAGGAGCTGACGAGCCTGACCTCGCACGCCTCGCGCGAGATCAGCCTGTGGCTCAGGGAGCGCCGGTACGAGCTGAAGGTGCTGTCGAGCTCCTACGAGGTTTCGGAGAATCTCGCGAAGCTCAACCGGCCGGAGCAGGCAGGTCAGAACAAGGCCGCGGCCCTCAGGCGCTTGCAGGATTACCTCGGATCCATCGGCAAGAAGTTCGCCGACTACGAGGAGCTCTTCGCGGTGAATATGCAGGGTAATATCCTGGCCAGCAGCACGGGACCGCCCGGCAATTTCAGCCTGGGGCGGGACTGGCTCGATCAGGCCCGGACCGATGAGACGATCACGGTCAGCGCCGCCTGGGACCAGGCTCGCCACGCCGGAACCATGGTCATCGTCGAGCCGATCCGCTCCCCCGACGGCGCCTTTCTGGGAGCGCTGGGTGCGAAGGTCGGTTTCGGCGAGGTCGAGAGAATCCTGGCGAGCTACACGAAGGAATCGTCCCAGGAGCTCTACCTGGTGACGCGGAAAGGCGAGGTCCTGATCAGCTCCAGGGAGCTCGACCACCCCTTCATGACGTCAAGGCTCGAGGCCGCCACCGTCGACAGCCTGTTCAGCCGCGAGATGGCTCCCCTGGAATTCTCCGGCTTCCGGGGCAGCGAAGTCCTGGGCGCTCTGCGCACGGTCCCCGATCTGGAGTGGGGTGTCGTGGCCGAGAAGGACCGGGTGACGGCCTACTCCGCGATCATCAGGCTTCGCAACGTCACCCTGACATTGATCTCCACCATCCTGCTGGCCATCGGCCTGTCGGCCTATCTGCTCGGCTTGACCATCGTTCGCCCGCTTGGACGCCTGACCCAGGGCGCCACCCGGGTCTCCGGAGGGGACCTGGATGTGGATCTCCCGATCCACGGCCGCAGCGAGGTCAGCTACATGACGATGGTGTTCAACGAGATGGTGGCGCGCCTGCGCAGGTTCCGGGATGAGAACGTGGCGATCAACCAGGAGCTCCGCGAGCGCAACGACGAGCTGCGGCGGCTTTCGATCACCGACAGCCTGACCGGCCTGTACAACCGGACCCAGCTTCCCGAGTCCCTGGCCAGGGAGCTGGCGCGCTCGCAGCGGCACGGACACTCGTTCTCCCTCCTCATGATCGACATCGACCATTTCAAGCGCTTCAACGACACCCATGGCCACCAGGCGGGCGACGACCTGCTGCGCAGCGTCGCGGGGGTCCTCAAGAACTCACTCCGCTCCTGCGATCTCGCGGCGCGCTATGGCGGGGAGGAGTTCCTGATCCTGTTGACGGAAACGGACCCGGAAGGGGCCCGGACCTTCGCCGAGAAGCTCCGCGGCAGCGTCGAGGGGCTCCGATTCCATGGCGAGACGGCGGTCACCATCAGCATCGGGGTGGCGTCGTTCCCGGACAACGGCGACGACGTGGAGTCGATCATCCGCCAGGCGGATGACGCACTCTACGATTGCAAGCGACAGGGACGGAACCGGGTCGCCGTGGCGGAGCCCGCCCGCGGGCAGGAGCGCCCGTCGCGGGTCAGTTCGGGCTGACCAGGGATCGGCCGATCCACCCGCTCATCCCGCCATCGATCTCTACCCGCATCCACGCGCCCTTGGTGAAATAGGCGGTGATCCGGGTGCCCGGGTTCAGGGTGACGAGAACCTTGAAGTCCTGGCCGGGGCCTTCCCGGAGGTTGCCCCTGGCGTTGAGCGTCAGCGAGAGGGGAACGACGAAGGGCATCTCGGCCTCCCCCTCCTCGGCGCGATGCTGTTCACTCAGCCGCAGCTCCCCCATCTTGATCTGGCTCTTGGCCTGACCGATCAGGTAGAGCGCGCCGCCGAAATTCTGCTTGTCGAACTCTCCGGTGGCCCGGGTCAGCAACTGTTCCGCGTTGGCCAGCTCCGGACGGTTCGTTTCGGCCGCCTTGTCGCGCAGCGACTTCAGGGCGATCTCCGCCTCGGCGATTTCGGACGCGGCCTCGGCCCTGCTTTCCAGGCTCCGCTGCTTCGCCTGGACCCGGACGACTTCCTGCATGGCATCGTCGAGCATGCGCTGCTGCGACAGCAACCACTGCTCGAGCTGCTTGATCAGGGCGTCCTTCGCGGCGAGCTCCGAGGTCTGCTGGCCGATCTCTTCCTTGAGATGGAGGATCGTGGCATCGCGCCCCGCCAGTTTCTGCGCCGGCGTTTCGGGCCTGCCCGAGGGCTGCTTCTTGCCGGTCGTGAGGCAAGCCGATGCGGAGAGCGCCACGACGACCGAGAGCAGGGCCGTCAGGAAATGGGCCCGGTGGAACCGGTGTCGATGACCCTGCATCGCGTCGAAGGCTCCCGAGCTGCTTCAAGCGGGGGTCAGCGCACCCCCGCCCGGCCAAACATAAGTTCGGGGTTCAGGTGATGCAAGACCGAGCCCGACCCGCCTTGCGCTGCCGCCACCTCCACGGGATGGAATGCCCGCACGCTTTGCCCGAGGTTCCCTTGTCGATCCCGATCGGCCGGACCCTGGGCCACTACCGCATCCTCCGCCATCTCGGGGCGGGTGGAATGGGTGACGCTCCGGCGGGCGCTGCCCCGGGGCGGGCGGCCGCTCGGCATGCTGCTGGATCCGGCGATCCCCATGGCGGAAGCGATCGCGGCGGCGCACCAGCAGGACATCACCCACCGGGGATTGAAGCCGGAGAACGTCCTGGTCACCCGCGAAGCGAGGCTGGCGGCCGGGTAGACGCGCGTCGCGTTCTCCGCTTCAGCGTTGCGCCCGCGCGAGCGCGTGCAGAACCAGCGTGAGGGGGCGGGCGGCCCCGGTGCTCACGTTGCGGTTCACCAGGAAGCGCCGGCCGTCGATCGTGTCGAACTGCGCATGGCCGTGCTCCTTGAGGTCGGCGTGGAAGAGCGGCCGGGGCGTGCCGAGCGAGAGCGCGGTCCGCCCCGCGGCGCTGCTCTCCAGCGGCACCGCCATCAACCGGCTGTCGAGGGAGAGGTAGTGGAGCTCCCTGCCGTCGCGGCGCCAGACCGGCTGGCCACCCCCGTCGGTGGAGACGCGCCACCGTTCCGCGGCCTCGGGGAAGGTCGCGAGGTACACCTCCGCCCGTCCCGTCTCGGTCGAGGTGAACGCGACCAGGCGGCCGTCCGGAGAGAAGGTGCCCGCCCGCTCGTCGAACTGGCCGGCCTGGAAGGGACGGAACGACTGGTCGTGGAGCGAGTGGACCCAGATGTCCGTATTGACTCCGACGGAGCGGTCGATGAGCAGGAACCCGTCCGGCGACCAATCGGTCGCCGCCAGCTCCGCATCGGGATCCCGGACCAGGAGGCGCGGCTCGTCCGCACCGCGAACCGGGCGGGTGTAGATCGCCGTGTGTCCGCCGCCATGCGAGGAGAAAAACGCGATCTGATCCCCTCCGCGATGCGGGGATGTCATGGCCCCGGCCGGTACCGGTCGATGTGGATCGCCCCCGGGATGTGGGCCAGGCGACAGTTGCGGGCCCCGCCCTGGTCAGCCGGCACGGGCAGGCTGGCGGCCCGCTGCGTTCAGTGCGATTTCGGCTTGCCCTGTCCCTTCTTCGGTCCGTGCCCTGGGGGAGGCCCCGTCTTCTTGGCGTGATACGGCCGACCCTTCTTGTCGGCGACGAAAACCGGTGCGGTCACGCCCCTGGGATATCCCTGGACCACCAGGGCGGCCGAGGCGCCGACCCACTGCGAGGCGAGCTGGATTTGCACGAGGCCGCAGACATCCTGGTCGCGCAGCCGCGCGCCGCGCGGGTTCTTCTTCCAGTACCCCCATGCATTGCCGTAGGGCGGGCCGGGATCGTCCGGGATGCCGGCGAACAGCGCATCCTGGGGGACGTCGACCCTCGTGAAGATGACCGACCAGCTCGCCCCCCGGGCGCGAAGGTCGACGAGTTGCGACAGCGGCCACCCCGATGCGTGCTGCAGGAAGAACAGCACCGGGAGGTCGTCATCGACGTTGCGGATCCGCGGCAGAAGCGGTTCGAGACCCGCCCGCTGGTAACCATAGTTGCTGACGGCGAGGTTCAGGAAGTACTGGGTATCGTTCCGGACACTGTCCATGCTGAACAGAAAGTCGAACGATGTGGCCGAGTCCGCGGGTGACGCTCCCGCCGCGAGCGCGACGATGACGACGATGCCGGCCCGAACCAGGCGATCAAGGGTCATGGAGACATCCTCCTGTCGGAAGGTCGAATCATAATCTTACGTCTGGCAACGGCGGTTCCGTCGACCGTCGACCCGACGGCGGATCTCGGGCTTCGATCGCCGGTTGGTCCGGTGTGGCCACGCTCCCGAGCACAACGTTGACCTGGTGCTCGCGACCGTCGTCGGCCAGGGGGATGAGTGCTTCTCGCCCGAGCGGGGCGCCGTCGAGGCTGACCCGGGAGACCCCGCGACAGACTCCCGCCGGGTTCTCGACATTGATCCGGTAGAGGGTGCGGCCATGACGGTAGGTGATCTCGAATCCCTTCCACCGTCGGGGGATGCAGGGATCGATGGAGAGCATGGCCCCGCGCTTCCGGAAACCGAGAATCGACTCGAGGCCCGCGCGGTGCAGCCAGCCGGCGGCCCCCGTGTACCAGGTCCATCCCCCCCGTCCCGCGTGGGGAGGCTCGGAATAGACGTCCGCGGCCACGGCGTACGGCTCCACCTTGTACGTGTGAACGTCCGAGGGGCGGCGTGCATGGTGGATGGGGTTCAGCAGATCGAACAGGTCGGCGGCCTTGTCGCCATCGCCCAGCTCGGCGAACGCCATGACCGACCAGACGGCGGCGTGGGTGTACTGTCCGCCGTTCTCCCGGATGCCGGGCGGATATCCTTTTATGTAGCCGGGGTCGAGCGGTGTTCGGTCGAACGGCGGGGTCAGGAGCAGCAGCATTCGGTCACGGTGTCGGACCAGCAGGCGATGCACCGATTCCATGGCCTGGCGCGCGCGCGTCCGGTCGCCGGCACCCGATAGAACCGACCAGGACTGCGAGATCGAGTCGATCCGGCACTCCTCGTTCGCCGCCGACCCGAGCGGTGTTCCATCGTCGAAGAAGGCGCGCCGGTACCACTCGCCGTCCCAGGCCTCGCGCTCCAACGAAGCCAGAAGAGAAGCCGCCGACGTCCGCCACCGCGCCGCCCGTTCACCCTCCCCGCGCCGGTCGGCGATGCGGGCGAACTCGCGCAGGTTCGCGAGGAGGAACCAGCCCAGCCAGACGCTTTCCCCCCGTCCCTCGTGGCCCACACGGTTCATGCCGTCGTTCCAATCGCCGCCGCCGATCAGGGGCAGGCCGTGGCTGCCCAGGTCGAGGCTCCGATCGAGGGCGCGCGCGCAATGCTCGAACAGCGTCGCCTGATCCGTCGATTCCGTTGGCTCGAAGTACGCTTCCTGCTGCCCGGTCTCGAGTCGCGCTCCCTCGAGCCACGCAACCTCCTCGTCGAGCACCGCCTGATCGCCGGTCGTCTCGAGATAGTGGGCCACCGCATAGGGAAGCCAGAGACGGTCGTCGGAGATCCGGGTTCGCACTCCGCGGCCGGTGGGGGGATGCCACCAATGCTGCACGTCGCCTTCCTTGAATTGCCGGGCTGCGGCCCGCAGGAGGTGCTCGCGCACCAGCCCGGGGCACATCACCGACAACGCCAGGACATCCTGGATCTGGTCGCGGAACCCGTACGCCCCGCCGGACTGGTAGAACGCCGATCGGGACCAGATGCGGCAGGAGAGCGTCTGATAGAGAAGCCAGCGGTTGAGCAGGTGATCCATGGCCGGCTCGGGTGTCTTGACCTGCACCGTCTCGAGCACCCGGTCCCACTGCTCCCGGACCTCGCCCAGAACCGCGTCGCTGTTCGCCCTGCGGTAGCGCTCGACGAGGATTCGGGATTCCTCGCGGTTTCCGCCCTGCCCCAGCAGGAACAACACCTCGGTGCGCTCTCCCGGATCGAGCTCGACGATCGTCTGCAGGGCGGCGCACGGATCGAGCCCCGCCCCGGTGTTCCCCGACAGCTTCCCTGCGCGAAGCAGCGCCGCGGGCTGGTCGAGGCCGGCGTTCCGGCCGAGGAACTCGAGGCGGTCGCCCGTCCAGGAGACCTGCCTGCCGCCCAGGTCGGCGAAGGCGACCCGCGGCGCGAACTCTCCGTTCCAGGAGGTGTGCGCGAACAGCGCCCCGGTCGCGGGGTCGATGTCGGTCACAACGAACGGCGCGGCGCCGGTGCGCGCGGCGCCAAGAACCCACTCCACGTAGGCCGTGACCGAGAGCCGCCGCGTGCGGCCGGATCGATTCGTGAGAGCCAGCCGTGAAATCTTGATCGGGTCGCCCGGCGGCACGAGCTGCACGAGATCGAGCGCGATGCCGTGGGATACGTGCTCGAAGCGGCTGTATCCCTGACCGTGCCTGATGACATAGGTTCCGGCCTCTTCGCGGACGGGGAGGCAGGTCGGCCCCCAGAGCAGCCCGCTGTCCTCGTCGCGCACGTAGAACGTCTCGCCCGGCGCGTCACCGACGGGGTCGTTCGACCAGGGGGTGAGCTTGTTTTCCCGGCTGTTCGCCGCCCATGTGTACCCCGAGCCCGACTCGGAAGCCTGGAACCCGAACGCCGGGTTCGCCACCACGTTGATCCATGGAGCCGGCGTCCATTGCCCCTTGCCCAGGGCCGTGACGTATTCGCGGCCGTCCGGTGTGAATCCTCCCAGGCCGTTCCAGAACTCGAGATCGGGCGGGGGAGGGGATGGGGCGCCCCATTTCTCGCGCGCCGGGCGGCGGCGCGGCGGGGCCGGCTCCGGCCTCGCCGCCTGCTGCCGCACCACCTGCTCCGACAGTGTCCCCAGGCTCGCAAGGATCAGCACGCGCGCCGCCGAACGCAGGACGGCCAGATCGTGCGGCGGCAGGAGATCCTCCCGCAGCACGAAGACGCTCCCGTGTTCCCCGTGCGTCTCGTGTCCGACCGCGCTCTGGCTCGCCCGCACCATGGCTTCGACCGACTGCTGGAGATCCTGCGCGTAGGATGTGCCTTTCGCATTGAGAATCACGAGATCGGCGCGCACACCCTTCAACCCCCAGTACTCGTGCGCCCGCAGGAGCTGCCTCACGACGTCCCGCTCCTCGTCCGTCTCGATGCGCACCACGGCGATCGGCAGATCCCCGGAGATGCCGTGGGCCCAGAGCCCGCTCGGGCCGCCGCGGTTCGCCGCCAGCTCCCGAGGCCCCGCCCGCAGGGTGCGATCGACGTACAGCAGGCGGTTGGCCAGGCGCTGGAAGAGATGCGCCTCGTCCCGGGTGATTCGCAGATGGTGAAGCTGGACCTGGGCCTGCGTCCAGGCCAGCGAGCTGGCGCGCTCGAAGGTCGCCGGTTGACGGTACTTCTCCGCGGTCTCGAGGGCCTGCTCCCGGGAACGCGCCACGAGCGTCGTGAACACGAGATGCGCCGTCCCGCGGGCGGGAATCGCGACCCGGTGTCTCAGGCTCACGATCGGATCCAGCACCGCCCCGGCCGTGTTCGAGAGGGGCCGCCCTTCGATCACGGCGCGCGGCGCGCGGACCCCGCCGCCACGGCCCAGAAAGCGGGCGCGATCGCATTCGTACTGCGGCGGGTCGACCGTCTCTCCCTCCGGCGCCGCCAGGTGCGCGAGCCAGACCCGGGGCTCGTCCGCCGAGCGCGGGCGCCGGGTCGCCAGCAGCGTGCCGTGCCCGGCGACGAACTCCGTCTCCACGAAGAGATTCGAGAAGGCGGGGTGGGCCTCGTCCGCGGCCTGGGGAGCGAGCACGACCTCGGCGTAGGAGGTGAAATCGATCGCCCGATCGCGGTTCTCCAGATTGGTCACCGTCACCCGGCGAAGCTCGGCGTCGTCCTCGGGGGAGACCACGATCTCGAGGACGATCGACAGGGACGGGTAGCGCTGCGTGATCCTGGCCCGGTCCTCGGTGTAGACGACATCGTAGTCATCCGCTTCGGTTCCGCAGGGCTGGAAGCCGGCCGACCAGACGTCGCCGGTCTCCGCGTCGCGCAGATAGACATACGTCCCCCAGCCGTCGCGCGTCGTATCCTCCCGCCAGCGGGTGACGGCGAGGTCGCCCCAACGGCTGAACCCGGAGCCCGCCGCCGTGATCATGACCGTGTAGCGGCCGTTGGACAGCAGGTGCGTGCGGGGCGTGATGTCGTGCGGCGATTCGAACCGCCGCAGCGTGGGCGGGACCAGGTCGCGGACGTGCGCCGCCTCCAGCACCTCTTCTCCACGGGGCCGGGTCACGGCCACCGAACGCGGCGTCCGTTCCTGGAGCAGAAGCTCCGCCGCCTGGATCATTGGGTGTGTATGGAAGCGCCTCTGGGTCGCACCGTCGTGGACCACGTTCCCGATGGCAACGACGGTCATTCCCTGGTGATGGGCCATGTAGGCGCGGACCACCGCGCGCCGGACCTTCTCGGGCAGCCGTGAGGGGGTGTAATCGAGCGCGTCATAGAACCCGTAGGCGCCCCGGGCTCCCGCCTCCTCGAGGCGGGCGAAATTGTCCAGGGCGGCGCGCGGATTCACCATGGCCGCAAGCGCCGTGGCGTAGGGGGCGACCACCACGTCCTCGAACAGCCCGCGCTTGAGCCCCAGGCCGGGCACGCCGAAATCGGAGTACTGGTAGATGAGCGCCGCATCGCGCACGTTGTAGGCCGATTCCGAGATCCCCCAGGGGACCCCGCGCTCGGCGCCGTAGCGGATCTGGCGCCCGACCACGAGGCGGCAGGTGAGATCAAGAAGGCTCCGGGCGGGCTGCCGCATCACGAGAAGCGGCATCAGGTATTCGAACATCGACCCTGACCAGGAGACGAGGGCCGCACCGCCGCCCACCGGCGTGAGGGAGCGGCCGAGGAGGAACCAGTGCTGCGGCCGGACGTCGCCCTTGGCGATGGCCACGAAGCTGGCAAGGCGCGCCTCTGATGCCAGAAGGTCGTAGCCGCCCGGATCGAGCGTGCCGTCGGACACGCGGTAGCCGATGGAGAAGATCTTGCGGGTGGGATCGAAGAGGAACTGGAAGTCCATGGCCTGGACCATTCCTTCGGCGGCCGATGCGAGGGCCGAGAGGCGCAGCGCCAGGCCGGTATCGTCGCCCTCCAGATCACGGGCATGGCTCCTCACGGTGTCTCGAACGGCCGCGGCCCACGCGGGGATTGTCGATCGGGCCTCGTCCTCGACGTCGGTCGCGAGCATGCCGGCGATGCCCACGAGACGGTCCGCACCGGACTCCAGCTCCTTGAACCGGCCGACCCATTCGGGAAGGGACGTGGGGGGCACCGCGAGCAGCGCCGACATCGCCCTCACGGTCTCGCGCAGCCGCGCCTCCGCGGCCGTGTGCGCGCGCCGCGGACGCCCGGTCTCGGCGACCGCATCGACAAGAAGCTGAAGCGCATCCCGGATCCCCTCGCAGATCTCGGGACCGAATGGCGGGTGCTGAATCAGCTCGCGGCAGGCCTGGGCCATGGCGATCAGGTGCCCGGCCAGGTTGCCGCTGTCCACCGTCGAAACATAGACCGGTTCCAGCGGCCGGAGGTCCCGCGTGTCGTACCAGTTGACGAAGTGGCCGCGAACGCGGTGCAGGCGTGTCATGGTCTGCAGCGTCGCCTCGAGCCGTTCCGTCGTGTCGCGCCTCCCGATCCAGCCGAAATCGCGCGCGACCGTCGTGCCGAGAAGATAGAGCCCCATGTTCGTCGGCGAGGTGCGGCGGGCTGCGGCGGGCTCGGGGTCCTCCTGGAAGTTGTCCAGCGGCAGGGCGTGATCCTCCCGGTCCACGAAGGCCTCGAAGAAGCGCCAGGTTCGCCGGGCGATGAGCCGCAGGGAGCGCGTCTCCGCTGAGGAGAGGATCCGGGACTTGGCGATCTTCGGCGGCACGCTGATGTGCCAGGCCAGGACGGGTGACAGCATCCAGAGGAGGACGAACGGCATGGCAACGGGCCATGCGCCCGGCTTGAGCAGGGCGACGAGCAGGCCCGCTGCGGCGGCCAGGAGCACGCCCCAGCGGAGGTGCCAGTAGAAGATCCGGAGTCGCAGATCGGCGCCGTAGCCCGCCTGCGCGGCCGTCACCCACTCGAGGAGGTTCCGCTTCGTCACGTAGAGCCGGCCGAGCGTGCGGGCGATGGCATCCACCATCAGCCAGGTCTGGTGCGCCAGCATGGTGAGGGCCAACAGTGTCTGCGTCAGGGCCACGGAGATGTCGTGGCCCACCGCGCGCAGGTGGCTGCGCTTGGAGAACCCCCAGCGCCGCGGGAGAATGCCGTCGAGAACCGGGATCACGGCGGGCAGCACGACCGATCCGACGAACAGACCGGTCCAGGGGAGCGGCGGCACGCCCGGAAGGACCCAGGCGGCCACCGCGACCAGGAACCCCGAAGGCGCGGCGAGGCTGCGGCGCAGATTGTCCAGCATCTTCCAGCGGCCATGGATCGGGATGCGCGCCGTCTGTTTCCCGCCCGCGGTGTCGCGGGCGCGGCCCAGGATCCATGGCAGGAGCTGCCAGTCGCCGCGCACCCAGCGATGCTGACGGCGGGCGGCCACCTCGTAGTTGGTGGGGAATTCCTCGAAGAGATCCACGTCGGTCGCGAGGCCGGCGCGCGCGAACGAGCTCTCGAACAGATCGTGACTGAGAAGCGTGTTCTCCGGCACCTTGCCTGCAAGGGCGGCCTCGAACGCATCGACGTCGTAGATCCCCTTGCCGGTGTACGACCCCTCGCCGAAGAGATCCTGATACACATCGGAGATCGCGGCCGCGTACGGATCCACGCCGCCCGGGCCCGAGATGATCCGCTGGTAGGTCGTGCTTGCGGGGCCCGTCGGCAGGGACGGCGTGAGCCGCGGTTGCAGGATCGCATAGCCCGCGACGACCCGTCCCTTGTCGGGATCGAAGCGCGGCCGGTTCAAGGGGTGCGCCATCGCTCCGACCAGTCGGCGGGCGGCCCCTCTGGGAAGGCGGGTGTCGGCATCCAGGGTGATGACGTAGCGAACGCCCCGGGGCACCGCGGGGGGCCGACCGTTGATCGGAACGAAGGTGGTGTCGCCGGCGCCGCGCAGAAGCCGGTTCAGCTCATGGAGCTTGCCGCGCTTTCTCTCCCAGCCGATCCAGCGGCCTTCCCCGGCGTTCCAGAGCCGCCGGCGATGCAACAGCAGGAATCGATCCCCGTCGCCGGGCGCATCTTTGTAGCGCGCGTTGAGGCGCGCGATGCCGTCGGCGAGCGCGGCAAGCAGATCCTCGTCGCCGGGCATCTTTTCAGCGGTCGCGTCCGCCCAGTCCGTGAGGAGGGCGAAGTGGAGACGGCCTCCGGGATTCGCGAGGTGGTGCACCTCGAGCCGCTCGAGCTGTCCCTCGATCTCGGTCCGGCGCGTGAGCATCGTGGGCACGACCACGAGAGTCCGAAGCTCCGCGGGCACGCCCGTGGCGAGCTCGAGCTTGGGGAGCAGCCTGGGGGGAACGAGAATCGGCACCAGGCGGTGGACGAGCGCGACCGCGATATCCGAGGCGGGCAAGAGGCCGAGGATCGCCAGCAGCGCGAGGATCCGGGAATCTGCCCCGGTGCCCCGGCTCAATTCGAGAAGGCCCGCGAGCAGGAGCGCGGTGAGGGCGGCGATCGATCCCAGGTAACCGAGCATCGCGTGGGTGCGATAGATGCGGCGTAGACGGATTCGCAAGGGGACGCGAAACCCCAGTTGCCTCTCGAAAGCCCTGCGGCCCCCGGCGACGATGTAATACCCGGGGTCCTCAGGGGCGCGCTCGGGAACGCCGGGAAGCGTCGGCGCCTCCCCGTCCTGCCGGGCTGCGCCGCGCGCCAGGAGCACCGCCCCCTCCGCCACCTCGATTTCCGAACGACCCGAACGCCGGGAGAGCAGCTCGATACGGGCCCGGTACTCGTCGCGGGTGGTGAAATCCATGGCGGCGAATCCGGGGGCGGTGCGCAGGACTTCGTCCACCAGGCTGACGCTCTCGAAGAACTCCGGCCAGTCGATGGAGGACATCCATCGCATGCCGGTGATGATGTTCCGGACGGTGACGGTGGACGCGGCCTGGGCCTGGTGCTCGCGGGCGACAACTTCGTCGGCCGAGGTCCCCTGGGCGCTCAGCATCTTCTCGAGCCAGGCCAGGGCCGGCATGATCGACGGGTCCTGGCCACGAAGCCGCTGGACCATCTGCACGGCGAACGCGCGGGCCAGGGGGGCGTCGCCCATGCTGCGCAGGACCGCATCCGGTCGCTCCATCGGCCGAGCGCCCAGACCCAGCAGGCGGTCCGCCAGATCGTCGGCCCGGGCGCGCTCCTCGCGGGAACGGATGATCAGCTGCGACAGGCGTCGCAGGTTTTCGACCAGGGCCACGCGGAGATGGATGGCGACCGCCCAGAGTTCCCCGATGGTCAGCGGCTGGATGCGCTGATAGGCCCGGACGAACCGCTGCAGCGTCTCCATCTCGAAGCGGCTGTCGGTATGGGCGACATAGGCCCAGGCCAACCCGTAGACGCGCGGGTATCCCGCGAGGTGGCCCGCGCCGATCTTCGGCAGCAGGCGGTAGTAGCCCCCCGGGAGGTGGTCGCGGATACCCCGCAGCTGTTCGTCAACGACGTGGAAGTTGTCGAGGATCCACTCGGCGGCGGGTGTGATCTCGTGCTTCGCCAGGACGGTCGCGGCGATGTTCCGGTAGCCGGCCAGAAGCACGCGCGCGTTCTCGCGAACCCTGGGGAGGATGTTTTTTCCTGTGGGCGGCCTCCCGGTCGTGCGGTGGGCCGCGGCCAGGCTCTCGGCATGTTGCTCGAGGCGCTCGACGCCGAAGAGCTCGGCGCGGATCGGTTCCTCCGATGAGGAAGAACTGTCGATGACGGCGGCGGTTGACTTCATTGCGTGCTTTCATTCCCCGGCCCGGGGAGGCTCGGAATTGGCGGCGGAGGTGGGTTGGGGCCTGGCTGGTCCGCGCGACGCCTCGTGCTGTTGCTGGAATGCGGCCTATTGTAATCCAGCCGTGCCCCTGAGCGCTCGAAGCGACGAACATACCGTTCTGCTAATATCCGCCTATGACCGTGGTGGGACGTGTCGAGAGTCTGTGGCGCTATCCGGTGAAGAGCATGCGGGGTGAAGAGCTTCGGGAGGTGTTCGCGGGCTTCCCCGGAATCTACGGCGACCGCGCCTACGCCTTCCGCAGTTCCGCGGGGCGCAAGGGGTTCCCGTATTTCACCGCGCGCGAGCAGGCGCTGATGCTGCGGTTCCGCGCGGCCTACCGGCATGCGGAGGGCATGACCATGCCGCCGAACCTGGCGGAGGCCGAGGCGCTCGCGCCCGGGGCCACTCCGTTGTATGCCGACCCCGCCGATCGGATGGTCGAGGTCGAGACGCCGTCGGGCGAGGTGCTGGCGGTCGACGATGCGCGGCTCATCGATATTCTGGTCGAGGGTGCGCGGGACGGGATCGCGCTGTCGCTGCTCCGGTCGGAGCGCGCGTTGACCGACTGCCGTCCGGTCTCGCTGATCTCGACACAGACGGTGGGGCAGTTGAGCCGGGAGGTCGGCGTCGATCTCGACAAGCGGCGGTTCCGCGCCAATGTCTACGCCGACCTCGCGGACAGCGCGGGGTTCGGCGAGGACGCGTGGGTTGGTCGCAGGCTGCGTATCGGCGCGAGGGCCGCCATCGCGGTGACCGACCGCGACCCCCGCTGCATGATGATCACGCTGGATCCCGACACGACAGAGCCCAACCCGGAGGTCATGCGCCGCGTCGCCAGGGGTCACGGAGGCGCGGCCGGCGTCTATGCCGCCGTGCTGGTCGAAGGCGTGATCCGCGCCGGTGACGCGATCACGCTGCTCGACTGACCGGGGTCGCGAACGGGGAGCGTGGAAGGGCGGCGGTGGCCCGCCTGTGGGATCAGCCGCCCTGGTTGTCGGAAACCATGGTGACCGCGACGGCCTCGGCTTCCGCGATCGCCGCCACGAAAGTCCGGAACGCGGCGTAGTCGGATGCCGGGATCTCGCGCCGTGAAATGGTGGCGTCGCGGCGCACGACGAGGATGGTCCGGTCGCCTTCCCTGGCGATCGTGAAAGCGCTCTTCTCCGACAAGCCCGGACCTTCGAGACTGCGCCCTGCCGGCGTCTTCTTCAGAGTGCGCCCGGGCGGCAGCTGCAAGCGGACCTCGGAGGTCTCGCTCATCAGATAGTGATAGAAAAGCGGGTAGCGGCGGCCGGGGTAGGCGGCGGTCTGGGTCAGCATCGGCAGGCGCGCGAGGTGCGGCGTGAACACCTGCAGGGTGCCGGCCTGGGTCACGAAGCGCGGCACCTTGAACCGGATCGTGATGCGGATCGGATCCTCGGGGCGGGTCGGAGGCGCGATCTCGTTCCCGGTCATGACCGCGCCGGGGGCGAGCAGGGCGATCATGTCCTCGATGGCATCGTCCCTGTCCGAGGGCGTGCCATCGACCAGACCGGCCAGGGCGACGCGGCGCTGCCCCCAGGCTTCGATGACATAGGTCCCTTCCAGGTTTCCCGCCGCGTCGATGCTCGCCGTCACCTGGCGGTGGCGCCGGTTGCGCTCGGGCGCCATGAGCGGCGTCTCGGTGAGGTCGCCGGCGCCTTCGTCACGCACCACCAGGACGGGGACCCCCTGATCGACCCAGGGAAGATCGCCGTAGGGAGTCGACTCGTCGGTGGGGTCGAGGAACTGGTAGCCCGTCGCCTGAGGCACGCCGACGATCACGTGGTTGAAGAAGAGCCCCGGGTTGTCGCGCTGCACGAGGCCGGAATCGCGCGTCCGGATCAGCACCGGGTAACCGGTCAGGCCGACGGAGCGCATCATGGCGATCATCAGGGTCGCCTTGTCCTTGCAGTCGCCGTAGCGGTGCCGGAACACGTCGCCGTTGGCATGCGGCTGCCAGCCGCCCAGCCCCAGAGCGACCGCCACGTAGTTGATCCTGCCCTGCGCGAACTCGAACAGAGCGCGGACCTTGTCCTCATCGCGCGTCAGGCCGGCGGTCAGGGTGGCGGCGGTCGCGGCCACCTCGGGATCGGGGACGACGCGGTCCTTGTAAAGGGTCCATTGGAAACGCGCCACGCCGCCCCAGCTCGCGGTATCGAGCGTCAGGTTGTCGACGAGGAACTCGACGGGTGTGAAGTCCGCCCACTCGATGACGTCCTGGAAGGGCGGCATCTGCATCTCCCGGCGGTATGGCGGCACGTCGCGGACATTCCAGCGGTGTGTGATCACTCCGTCCTTCTCCTCGCGGCTGTAGACGGGGGCGCCGGTCACGCCGGTGACCCGCAATGGATACGACGCCGGCGCGCGCACCGTGACGCTCAGGGAGCGGAGAGGAACCGAGCGCTGCAACGACCAGCCAAGCGGCAGGTGGACGAGGCTGCGGATGTCCTGCTCGTACTCGTACTCCAGGATCGACCCCGGCACGACGCCGGGGAAATCGATCACCCGCATCTTCGACTCGCTGTACAGCTCGTACGACTCGAAGGCGGCGCGGTCGGAGATGTTCTGCTTCTTGACCTCAACGGGCTTGCCGGACGGCGGGATCACGGCCGCCCGAAGCTGCCGGACGACCACGCCCGGCTGGTAGTCGATGGCGACCTGGTCGTAGGTGTCGACGCCGCGCCGGGTCAGCACCTGGGTGCGATTGCGGACGTGGACGCGCGCCGACGTCGGGGAGGCGATGACGACCTCGACGCTCTCCTCGAGGATCACGGCGTCGTCCCCCTTGCCGCCGCCCTCCGGCGTCGCCCCGGCCGGCGGTGTCGTGTCGCCCGCAGGCGCCGATACGTCGCCGGGGGGCGCGGCGGCAGCCACGGACAGAACGCATCCAAGTACTGCCAGGACGATGGACAGGGCCGGGCGGAAGAGGAGCGACATGGCCTGACCTCTCATCGGCACGAAGACAGCCGGGCATTGACACGCGTGGCGAAACGGCTCTTAGAATAGCACCCTCGCCGCCGGGAAGTGCCGGCGCCAACCGCCCGTCCGAGGAGATGCCGCCATGACATCCAGCCTTCAGCCTCGTGGGTTCCGCCGCTTGGCGCCCGCCCCGGTGTCGCGACCCGGCCCGGCCCGACTCGCCGCCTTCGTGTTGGCCGCGATGCTCTGCGCGCCGGCGGGGATCGCGTTCGCCGCCAAGGCGCCGGCGGACGGGGAGTCAGGCTGGCCGGAGATCACGGCGTCCGAGAAATCGCTCACCTCGGTGCCCGAAGACCCGGAGGCCGACGCGGTTGTCCTTGTCAAGGAACGGGACGGCCGCATCCTGCGTCAGGCCGACGATCTGGTGAACGTCATCCACTACCACTGGCGGATGAAGATCCTCAGCGAGCGCGGCAAGCGTTATGGCGAACAGCGCATCCGCGCCAGCAAGGGTTCGCGGGTGGATGAGCTCGAGGCGCGTACCATCAGGCCGGACGGCAGCATCGTTCCGGTCACGCCCGACCAGATCTTCGAGAAACTCATCATCGAAGTGGGGAGCCAGCGGGTGGTCGACAAGGTCTTCAACTTTCCGTCGGTCGAGCCGGGCGCCATCATCGAGTACCGCTATACCCGCTACGACAACGGCATGCTCTTCCTCGATCCGTACTACTTCGCGGGCGAGGAACTGACGGTGCGCTCGCGGGTGTCCCAGGGGTTCCTCGCCGGCACCAGCTACACGATCCTCTGTGACCTCTGCCCCCAGGTTCAGCCGGTGATCGGCGAGTGGCGCGACGCCAAGCAGAAGGGCCAGCTCTACTCCCTCGAGCTCAGGAACCTGCCCGGCTACCGCGACGAGGCGCTGATGCCGCCGGAGCGCGAGACCACGCCGCGGCTCGACATGGTGCTGCACCTCTGGAAGGGGGCGGCCATCGAGTCGCTCGGGCGCCAGGATCGCTTCTTCATCGACTGGGCCTCGGTGGCGCAGTACGCCGGCTTCTACTACGCCCGCACGATCAAGGACGGGCAGGCGGCGCTCAAGCCGATCGTCGAGGGTTGGGTCCAGGGCGCGGCCGATCCCGCGGCCAGGGTGAAGGTCATCCTCCGCCACGTGCAGGACGACTTCCGCTACATCGACTGGGACACCGTCGTCGGCGGGACGCGCCGGATGGACACCATCCTCAAGGACAAGAGCGCCGACAACGAGGAAAAGGCGGTGCTGTTCCTGGCGGCGCTGAAGACGATCGGGATCGACGGCCTTCCCGTGCTCGTGGCCTCGAAGGAGGTCGGCTCGGTCAACCCGAAGTTCTTCAGCATGACCCAGTTCACGCATGTCATCGTCGCCCTGCCGAAGCCCGACGGGACGCGCGAGTACCTCGACCCGACGCTTTCGTACGCGCCCTACGGGTTCGTATCCTGGAAGGATTCGGGCGCCGGGGCCCTCGTCATCAACGGCAAGGAGGGCGAGCTCATCGACCTGCCGACCAGGCTCGAGGTCAGCGCGACCCGCTACCGCGTCACGCTTCAGCCCAGGACCGACGGCGGGGCGGATATCGATCTGCAGGCCGAGTTCAACGGCGAGGACGCGATCGACGTCCGCGAGGCGCTGGTGCCGGCCTCCGAGGCGGCGCGCGAAACCTGGATCAAGGACTGGCTGCAGGCGCGGCGGCCCGGCGCCACCCTGACGGCGCACTCCATCGAGAACCTGGACGCCATCGACAAGCCGCTGGTACTCAAGCTGAGCTTCGGCGCGCCCGGCATGGTGACCATCGCCGACGAGGTGGATCTGGTGCACGCCTGCGTCATCTCGTGCCGCGACACCAACCCGCTGTCGCGCGCCACCCGGACCCATCCGTTCTACGTCGATCGCGGCTGGAACCTCGAGGAGGCGGTGACGATCCGGCCTCCCAAGGAAGGCATGGTCGCCACGCAGATGCCGCCGATGGCGGTCGCCAAATCGGCCATCGCCAACATGTCGATGTCCTGCTCGGCGCAGGGGGACGGCTCGGCCCGCTGCCTGCGCTCGTTCGTGGCCCGGCGCAACCGTTGGCCGGCCTCCGAGCAGCCCGCGGCCCGGGCGATGTACGACAAGATGATTCAGGCCGACCGGGCGACGGTCGCCTTCGCGGCGCCGGGATCCTGAAGCGCGGTGGTTCAGTAAGGCCCATCCGCTCGCTTGTCGTGGCCAAGACCCACCTGAGGTGGGTTGAGGTCTGCCCGCTTTCCAGCGCAGCAGACGGGTGATGTCGCCAGGAGACCGACGGTCGGAAACAGGCTGAACCATGGCGACGATGGAACTCAAGCGCCTGAACCTCTTCGAGCGCTATCTCACGATCTGGGTCGCGGCCTGCATGGTCGTCGGGGTGCTGCTCGGCACGCTGGCGCCCGGCGTCGTCGGCGCGCTTCGGGCCGTCGAGTTCGGCGACGGGAGCCGGATCAACGTCCCGATCGCGATTCTCATCTGGCTGATGATCTACCCGATGATGCTGAAGATCGACATCACCAGCCTGCTCGGCGTGCGCAGGCGCCCCGGCGGGCTTCTCGTCACGCTGTTCGTCAACTGGGTGGTGAAGCCGTTCTCGATGGCGTTCCTCGGCTGGGTTTTCTTCAAGCACCTGTTCCTGCCCTGGATCGGCGCCGAGCTCGCCGACCAGTACGTCGCCGGGGTGATCATCCTGGCCGCGGCACCCTGCACCGCCATGGTGTTCGTCTGGTCCTACCTGACCGACGGCGACCCGGCCTACACGCTCGTGCAGGTCTCGCTCAACGACCTGATCATGCTGGTGCTGTTCGCCCCGATCGTCGGATTCCTCGTCGCCGGGGCCAGCGACCTGACGGTGCCCTTCGGGGTCCTGCTCTGGAGCGTCGTCGCCTTCATCGTGATCCCGCTCGGGCTGGGCAGCCTGAGCCGCGGCATCCTGATGCGGGTGAAGGGCCGGGCGTGGTTCGAGGGAACGTACCTGCCGTTCTTCCACCCGGTGACGACCGTGGCGCTGCTGGCGACGCTCGTCCTGATCTTCGCTTTTCAGGCCGACAACCTGGTCGACCGCTTCCCGCACGTCCTGCTGATCGCGGTCCCGATCCTGATCCAGGTCTACCTGAACGCCGGCCTCGCTTACGGCCTGATGCGCCGGTTCAGGGTCCCCCACGACGTCGCGGCCCCGGGGGCACTGATCGGCGCCAGCAACTTCTTCGAGCTGGCGGTGGCGGTCGCCATCACCCTGTTCGGGCCGGGGTCGGGGGCGGCGCTGGCGACGGTGGTCGGCGTGCTCGTGGAGGTCCCGGTGATGCTGTCGGTCTGCGCGTTCTGCAACCGGACGCGGCACTGGTTCCCGCCGCCGCCGAACAGCTCAGGTGCCCTTCGGGCGCGGGCTCAGGGACAGAGCCGGCCCGGACGCGGGACACCGTGACTGTCGACCCCCAGCGATCCGAGCCCGGAGGGGCAGTCGTTCTCGGCCCGCACCAGGTAGAAGAACCCCCCGCCGGCCGGCGGATCGGCGGCGTCGGCCGCGCTCATGGCCGGCCCGGCGTCGGATGAGAGGCAGACGGCGGCCGCCGCGAAGTCGGAGGCCGTTGACGTCCTCAGCACGTCGTAGCGCGTCCCCGCGGCGGTTCCCCCCGGCGCCGGCAGTGTCCAGGAGAGGTCGGTCGTTCCTCCCGCGCCCCCCGTGTGGACCAGCATGAGATCGGCGACCTCGCCCGGCGTGGCCCAGGCCGAGCCGACGGTGTCGTCGCAGTCGCCCTGGCATTCGGAGAGCGAGTCCCCGTCGTCGTCGCGCTCGTTGGTGCCGGCCGTGGACGGCCAGGCCGGATCGCCGCAATCGTTGTTGAGTCCGTCGCATATCTGCGCGGCGCCGGGATGGATCGCGGCGGTGGTGTCGTCGCAGTCGCCGTCGCACTCGCTGTGGCCGTCGAGGTCGTCATCGCTCGACTGGCCGAGCGCGTACCGCCCGCCGCTGCTCAGCGGCCCGGTCGCGTCCTGGCCTCCCCAGGTCACCATGAAGCTCCCCGTCCAGACCGCGCGGTGCAACGATCGCCCGGCGGGCGCGAGCGCCGTCGAGGTCGGCTGCCAGGCGTTGCCCACCGGATCGTAGCGGCCGCCGCTGTCGAAGACGCCGTCGAGGTCCTGCCCGCCCCAGACGATCATCCGGGCGCCGGTCCAGACCGCGCCGTGCTGGATGCGTCCGGCCGGCGCCCCGGAGGCCGCCGCCGCGCTCCAGGTGTTCGACGAGGGTGTGTAGCGGCTGCCGCTGGCGGCGTACGTTCCATCGTAGCCGCCCCACACCACCATCGCGGTCCCGGTCCAGATGGCGGTGTGGTTGTAGCGGGCGGCCGGGGCGTTCGCGAGCGGCGTATCCGCCCAGGAGTCCACCACAGGGTTGTAGCGGCCTCCGGTATTCAGACCTGACCCGGCGTACCCGCCCCAGACGATCATCTCGGTCCCGGTCCAGACGGCGGTGTGCAGGTAGCGCCCCGGGGGCGCCATGCCGGTCGAGGTCGCCTGCCAGACGTTGGCCACCGGGTCGTACCGGCCGCCGGTGTTGAGGAACGAGAGGTCGGTCCCGCCCCACACCACCATCGCGGTCCCGGTCCAGACCGCGGTGTGCTGCTGTCGCGCCGTCGGCGCGCCGGTGAGCGCGGTCGCCGACCAGGTGTCGGCGATCGGATCGTAGCGGCCGCCGTTCCTCAGGTACGAGAAGCTCGCGCCGCCCCAGACGATCATGACGCTCCCGGTCCAGACCGCGGTGTGCATGGTCCTGGCGGCCGGGGCGCCCAGGGTGCTCGTCGGCATCCAGCTGTCGGTCAGGGGATCGTAGCGGCCGCCGCCGGCCTGCGGCGCTGAGCCGTCCGTTCCACCCCAGACGATCATCACGCTTCCGGTCCAGACCGCGCTGTGACCGTAACGCCTCGACGGCGGGTTGGTGGCCAGCGTCGCGGTCCAGGTGTCGGCCAGCGGATCGTAGCGCCCGCCGCTGCCGACCCCGGATGACGAGCCCTGCGACCCGCCCCACACCACCATGAGGCCGCCGGTCCAGATCGCGGAATGGCCGCTGCGTGCTCCCGGGGCGCCGGCCGTCGCGGTCGCCGTCCAGGAGTTGGCGGCGGGGAGGTATCGCCCGCCGTCGCCGAACAGCGCCGCGCCATCGGTCCCGCCCCAGACGATGATCTGGCTTCCGGTCCAGACGGCGGCGTGGCCGGACCGCGCGGACGGGCCGGCCGGCATGGCGGTCGCATTCCATGTGTTCGCCACCGGGTTGTAGCGGCCGCCGTCGCCGAGCGGCACGACGCCGTCGGAGCCGCCCCAGACGACCATGACGCTTCCGGTCCACGCCGCGATGTGCCCCGACCGGGCCGACGGTCCGGCGGGAATGGCCTGCTGCATCCATGAGTTGTCGACCGGATCGTACCGTCCGCCGCCGCCGAGCGGCCCGGCGGCGCCGGCGCCGCCCCAGATCACGACGACGTTGCCGCTCCAGATCGCCGTGTGCGCCTCGCGCTCGGCGGGGGCGCCGTTCGTCGCCATCGTGCTCCAGCGATCGGTCGCCGGGTCGTAGCGCGCACCGGTGGCGACGGGCGCCGTGCCGTCGAATCCGCCCCAGACGACCATCTCGGATCCGGTCCAGGTCGCCGTGTGGCCGCTGCGCGGGGTCGGCGCCTTGAGGGAGGGCGTGGCGGCCCAGGTGTCGGCGGCGGGGTCGTACAGTCCGCCGCTTCCGAGGACGCCGACGTCGTCCTCGCCTCCCCAGACGACCATGCGGCTGCCGGTCCAGACGGCGGCGTGCCGGGCGCGGCCGGGCGGCGCGCCGTCGGTCGACAGCGCGCTCCAGGTATCGGTCAGCGGATCGTAGCGGCCGCCGCTGTCGAGGTAGGAGCCGTTGTACCCGCCCCAGATCACCATCACCGTCCCGGTCCAGACGGCGGCGTGATCGAGGCGGCCTTCGGGGAGGGCGTCGAGGAGGCCGTTGTCCCAGGTGTCGTCGGGGATGCAGGGCGCAGACACCGGCGCCGGCCCCGCGACGACCTCGGCGGGCGCCGGGAGGGCGCCAAGCTCGCGGGCGACCGGCGCGACCGCCGCGGGGTCGAAGCGCGCCCGGTTCTTCTCCCACCAGTCGTCCCAGGTCCGCTTCGGAATCGACCAGAGCGCCATGCGCGCCCGGTCGCGGGTCTCCTCGAGGACGGCGCCGATGACGAACGCGTCGCGCTCCTCCGCGACCGCGCCGATGACACCGATCCGTGCCGGGGCGCGGCGGCGCCAGCGCCCGAACCCGGCGGCGTCCAGCTCGAGGCGGACGGCGCCGCCGGCACCGGCGGGTGGGGATGCGGCGGTCACCAGGCCGGCGGGTGACGAGGCGGCGGTCAAGTCCCCGGCCGCGACCGGGCTCCGGCCGGCGGTGGATCGCGCGGTGCGCACGAGGTCGACCACCGTGCGGCGAGGATCCGGCGCGCCCGGGTCGAGGTCCCCGCCCGCGAGACGGGCGCGCAGCGCTTCGGCCTCGGCGCGGCCCGCGGCGTGGATGCCCGGGTCGCGGCTGAACAGGTCGCGCGCGAGGCGGTCGGCGAGCACCGGGCGCGCGAGACACTCCTGCACCAGGATGGTGTCGTTTCCGAGGGCGGTGTAGATGGCGCGCAGGCGCTCGGGGAATCTCGTCGAGCGGGCGATCCGCCGCAGCTCCTGCTCGAGCGCCGCGGCGGTGATCGGGGCGTTCCAGAACATCTCGAGCGCCGCCGACTCCTCGAGGTAGAGGCGCACCTTGCGCTCGACGAGCGCCGGCGGGACAGCGACCGCGAACGGGCGGCCGTCACCGATCTGGTGCGCGTGGTAGACGCGCTCGATCGCCGCCTGGGCTTCGATCCGGGTGTCGAGCCCCGGTTCGGACCCCGGGCGGCGCCCCGCGAGGATCAGGGGCGCCGCCAGGAGCGCGAGGATGACTTTCCGAACGGTGTCCTCCTAGAAGTCGACCACCACGGTCGGGTTGAAGTCGCAGCTGCTGACGTCGAACCCGACGGTCTTCTTCAGATTGTGGCCGTCGATCCGCGCCTGCACCGTCACCTGGTACGAGCCGGGGAGGAGCTGGATCGGGTTGTCGACCGTGCTGTACTCCCGGTGGAACTGGAAGGCCGGGCACGGGGAGGCCGGCGTGACGACCTGGAGCGGCAGGTTCATCGCCTGGTCGACGGTGTCGAGCCGGTTGCCGTTCCGGTTGGCGTTGATGCGGTGCAGCTTGATGCTCTTGACCTCCGGCAGCGGCACACCGCCCTGCCGGACGAGGACCCGGGCGCCGGTGCGCACCCCCTCGCCGCACAGGTTGCGATGCACCGTGCTCAGCGTCCCGAGGATCGGCTCCGAGACGTAGGTCACCGAGACTTCCCCGAGGCGCGCCCGGTCGAGGGCCAGCGGCCCGAACACCAGGCTGAGGTCCCCGTCGCCGGCGATGTGGCCGGGCTCGAGGATGATCGGGAAGGACGGCAGGCCGGCGATGCCGTACTCGGCCGGATTGTTCGAGATCGCGTAGGCGGTGATGTTCAGATCGCACGACCCGGTGTTCGAGACCGGGAAGGGGAGCGGCGTCGTGCAGGCATCCACGTCCTGGAGCACCTCGGGCGGGAACGCCAGGTCGGGCGGCACGTCGATCGCCGGCAGCGGCGTGTTGCCGTGCAGCACCAGGACGACGCTCGGGGTTTCCGGATCATCGCTCGACACGGTCAGGTTGCAGGTCTTCGGCCCGGCCGAGGTCGGCGTGAAGCGGATCACGAGCGGCGCGCAGAAGTCGGGGCTGACGGGTGCCGGGAACGGGTTGTTCACGATGGTGAAGTCGGGGCAGTCGATCGCGGCGCTCGAGACATTCAGGTTGCAGAGGCCGACGTTGCACACCGAGATCGTCTTCTCGGCCAGGTGGCCGGCGCAGACGTCGCCGAACTCGGTCGAACCGCTGACCCGGATGTCGCCCGGTGGTGTGTTGCCGGAGACGGCCACCGGCTTCACCGGCGTATCGGGATCGTTGCTGGTGATGTTGATGACGCCGGCCTTGGCGCCGAGGCTTGTCGGCTCGAGGCGGATCGGCACCTCGAGCGAATCGCCGGCGCCGATGACGACCGGGAAGGCCAGCACCTGCGCCGTCTTGAACTGCGCCGAGGTCGAGGCGATGCCGGTGATCGTCAGCTCGCAGCCGCCGGAGTTCTGGATCGTCAGCTCCAGGTCCTTGAAGGTGTCGAGGCAGACGTCGCCGAAGTCGCCGCTGTCGGCGATGACCGTCACCAGGTTGCGTGTCGTCCCGGTGCCGCTGGCGGCGATGCTGCGCTGCGGCTCGAAGGGATCGTCGCTGTTGATCTGGAAGACGGCGTTCTGGTCGCCGGCCGCCAGCGCCGTGAACCGGATCGTGTAGTCGACCTCGCCGCCCGGCGGGATCGTGACCGGTGTCGCCGGCCCGGAGATGATCTGGAAGTCGCTGCTCCCCGAGGCGCGGAAGAAGGCGTTGATGTGCAGGTCCTGCGAGCCGACGTTGAACAGCTGGATCACCCGCGTGTCGCTCGACCCGCCGCACAGCGGCCCAAACGCCAGGTCGCCGTTCACCGCCAGCAGCGGCCCGGTCGCGGTGGTCAGCTCGAAGACGCTGCGGCCGTAGGTCCCGATCCTCAGGAGTGTCGGGTTGGCGGTCGGGTCGATCTGCAGGGTCCGGGCGTGCACGTTCGGCAGACCGAGACCGAGGACCTCCCAGGTCGCGCCCAGGTTCGAGGTCCGTATGACCTTGGTGATCGTCGACACGATGATCGAGTGCGGCGCGGTCCCGGGGTCGATCACGACCGACAGGACCGGCAGGTCGGGAAGGTCGCCGGTCGTGCCGTTGCCGTCGGTGCCGCTGATGTCGGTCCAGTTGGCGCCGTTGTCGACGGTGCGGAACACGTGCCGGGTGCGGTTGCCCGCGGCGCAGCCGCCGCCGCAGAAACCGGGGTAGACGACCACGAGCTGGTCGGTGTTCGACGGGTCGATGGCGACCCAGCGCACCCCCGCGCCGGGCGCGCCGCCCACGTTGATGGTGGTCCAGGTCGCGCCTGCGCCGGCCAGGGCGTTCGACGTGCGCCGCAGCGTGCCGTCGCCCAGGCCGACCCACACGCGGTTCGAATCGAGGGCCGTGGTGGCGATGAAGGTCGGGTTGGCGGGGAAAGTGCCGACCACGGTGAATGTCGATCCGGCGTCGGTGCTCTGGAAGATCTGCGCGCCGGAGAGGGTGTAGATGTTGCCGGTGTCGTTCGGGTCGATGGCCGAGTTGACCCCGCGGCCGTTGTTGTTGAACGAGCAGAGCGGCAGACCGCTGGCGGCGGCGTTGATAAAGCCCCAGTTGTTGCCGCCGTTGGTCGTCTTCATGAAGCAGCCGTTGTCGCTGCCGTAGACGGTGAGCGGATCGGTCGGATCGACCACCAGCGGCCCGCCGTCGCCATCCACCCCGAGGTGCCAGTCATTGCCGGCGTAGCCCGGCTGACGCTGAACCGTGCCGGTGTCCTGGCAGCCGCCGTAGGTGTAGTCGTTGTTGCCGGCGCTGCCGCGCCCGATGTCGATGCCGAAGAAGATGTTGGTGGCGATCGTCTCGTTGACGTTCGCCCAGTTGGCGCCGCCGTCGTTGCTGTAGTGCACGCCGCCATCGGTGCCGGCCCAGATCCGCGTCGTGGTGTCGCCCGCGGTGCGGTGCCCGGGGGGGCTGAAGGTGATGGCGTGATGGTCCCAGTGGAGCTTGTTCCGGGTGCAGGCCGGGGTGCCGAAGTTCACGCCGTCGCTCGAGCAGTACATCTCCTGGAAGGCCATGTACACGCGGTTGGCGTCCACCGGATCGATGCCGACGGTCTGGTCGTAGCCGCACTGGCAGCCGTTGTTCTCCTGCGCGCGGGTGTTGCCGTCCGCGATCGGGGCCCAGTTCGCCCCGTAGTCGGTGGACCGGGTCAGGACGAAGGTGCCGGGCGACCCCGAACCCTGCACGCTGGCGTAGAAGGTCTGGTTGTTCGGGGCGGTCGACTGGTCGAACCAGATGAGCCGCAGGCTGCCCGGGGCCGGGGCGCCGTTCGCGTTCGTGAACAGGTTGGTCGGGAAGGTCGCGCCGCCGTCGGTCGACCGGAACACCCCCTGGTTGAACACCGCCGCGTGGACTGTGTTCGCGGTCGTGGTGTCGAGCTTGAGGTCGGTGATGAACCCCGCGCGCACCGGCAGGCCGTTGTTGAAGGCCGGGGAGTTGTTGCCGAAGGTGAAGCCGCCGTCGACCGACCGGAAGAGGCCGTTGGCGGTGGCGACCAGCAGGGTGCCCGGGGCCGGGAAGACGATGCGGTGGATGCCGTTGCCGCTGAAGATGTTGCCCGGGTTCAGGACGATCCAGGTCTCTCCCATGTCGGTGGAGCGGTACAGCCCCACGGCGTTGAACGACATCGTCGGGTTCACGATGCCGGCGCCGTCGAACAGGTTGCCGGTGCCGGCGTAGACGATGGAGGGATTGCCGGGATCGAGAGCCACCGCCCCCGCCGAGAGCGACGGCATGTAGTCGGTCATCGGCCGCCATGAGGCCCCGCCGTCGATTGTCCGCCAGATGCCGCCCTGGTTGGTGGCGATGTAGACGATGTTGTCGGCGGTGTTCCTCGGATCGATGGCGATGTCGAGGACCTCGCCGGAGTCCGGCCCCGACCCCTGGAAATTCTGCTCCGCATCGATACGCAGCGGCTGCGGACCGATCTGGGTCCACTGCACGCCGACCACGCCGCCGAGGCCGAGCGCCAGCGATCCTTCCGGAGCGCGGCGGAGCATCTTCGCGTCGATGCGCATCGACTCGGTGTCGGCGATCGCCTTGAAGTAGAGGTCCGGGCGCAACTGGCCGCTGAAGTCGCGCAACAGGTCGAGGAACTCCCGGTGGCGTTCTTCGCGGTTCTCGAACTCGCGCGACCCCACCCTTTCTCCGGAAGGCGGCGCGCCCTCCGCGGCGGTGGTGCGTGCGTCGCCGACCAGGCCGAATACGAGCAGCAGACCGCCCAGGGCGGCTCCCAGAATGCGGACGAACATCCCGACACTTCGCTTGCTCATCGGTCCCCCTCCCCGGGTGCGTTCGCCCCGGGACTGCGATAGTGTGGCGCTGGAATACGTGGGTCCCTGCGGGCAGATCCCGCCCCGGGCGACGTCGGTCGTCGCGGACGGTGGCCCTTGTGTGGGCTCGTCACGACACCTGCGACATACCCCCTCCGGGGTCGGTGACGGGCACTGGCCCGGGTGTTCAGGCTACTGACGGCGAATTGGCGGGAATATACCGAGCGATCGGGAAAGCGTCAATGACTTTGCGAGGGCAGTCTACTGCGGCAGGGCCGCGGCCCAATCGGTGACCAGGACCAGGTTCGACTGGACCGACTCCTCCGTCGGCGCGGCGACGAGGAGCCGCTTGCCGTCGGGCGAGATGGCGCCGGCGACCGTCACCGGGATGCCGCCGAAGACTCGCCGGGGCGCCCCGATCGTCAGATTGCCACCCTGGGCCGTGATATCGACCGACTGGATCCCGCCGTCGAGGTCGAAATAGACAACCCGCCGGCCGGCCTCGACCCAGACTCCGGTGGCCGCCCCCGCCGGCGAGACCTGCCACTTGCCGCCGATGGCGGGGTACGAGACCACGTACACCTCCTGCCGCCCCGATTCGTTCGAGGTGTACAGCAGCCATTTCCCGTCCGGGGAGATCGACCCGTCGCGCTCGCCGGCGGGGGTCGCGACAACCGGCCTCGGTGTCCCGCCGGGGGCGACCGGAATGTAGTTCATGTCCAGGCCGTTCTTCGGGTCCTGCGTCCAGAAGAGCAGTCCGGCGCCGTCAGGTGTCCACTGGGTGACCTGCCGGTTGTTCCCGGCGTGTTCGATAATGGCCCGCGGCTCGCTGGCGCCGTCGGCGGCCTTCACGTAGATCCGGTTTTCAATGTCGGTGTAGGCGACCTGCCGCCCGTCCGGGGACCAGACCGGCGAGTTCGCCCCCGTCGGCGTGAAGGTGAAGCGGCTGCCGACGCCGCGCGCGAGGTCGTACAACCAGAGGTCGGGCACGCCGGTTCCGCTCCAGATCGTCGCCACCGCACGGCCCAGATCGGGGGTGAGCGCGATCTCGATGAAATTCGCCGCCTCGCCAAGGGCGCCGAGGTTCTTGCCATCCTGATCGAACCAGGTGAGGCGCGCCTTCGCGACCCCCGCGCCGCCCATGTAGACGAGCAGCCCGGTATCGGAGAAGGCGAACCCGCCGTTCCAGCGGCTCGGGTTGTACTGCACCTTCTCGGCGATCGGCACCGCCTCGCCCGACAGCCGCAGGCTCTTCGGATCCAGCCGCTGGGCCACGAGATTGCCCTCGCGGACGAAGGCGAGATATCCCGGGGCCGCGTAGCGCCCTTCGCTGTTCTCCTCGGCGACGAGGGTCACCGCCTTGCTGGCGAGGTCGAGACTGTGGATGCCGTTGTGCGCGTCCTTGCCCGGGCCCGAGGCCAGAAACAGCAGGCGCTTGCCGTCGGGGAGGAAGTACGGCAGGCGGTGCGTCGTGCCCTCGACGGCGGGCGTGGTCACCTGTGTCGCCGTGCCGCCGGAAGACGAGACCAGGCTCAGCCCGGTGTAGGGACCGGGGGCGAAGGCGATCGTCCCGCCCGCGCCCCACGATGCGCCGCGGCCGTCCGGGGCGTCGCACAGCGTCTGCACCGTTCCGCCCGCGGCCGGGACCTTCTTCAGTTTTCCATCGGCGAAGAAGCCGAGAAACTTGCCGTCGGGTGACCAGAAGGGATAGGTCGCGCCCTCGGTTCCGGCCAGCGCCTGCGCCTGCAGGCTGTCGAGCGGTCGGACCCAGAGACGACGTTTACCTTCGGCGCCGGTGGCGGTGAAGGCCAGCGTCAGCCCGTCGGGCGACAGGGCGAGACAGCGGTTCTCGCCGTCGAGCTGGGTCCGCGGCGGGAGCGCCAGGTTGACCCGGAGCAGCGGCTGCGCCGGCTGCGGCCGGAGCCACCAACCGAGACCGGCCATGAGGGCGCCGAACAGGAGAATCGCCGGCAACGCCAGCCCGGCCATGGCGCCGCGTCGCTGCGATGCGGCGCGGACGACAGCGGCCCCGGCCGCGGGCGACGACACGACACCGGGGCTGCTCACGGTTGCGCCGGTGAGGCTCCCATCGGCGACCCACCCGAGCTGGCGTCGCAGATCGTGCGCCGTCTGCACCCGGTCGTCCGGGTCTTTCTCGAGGCAGGCGCGCACGACGCGATCGAGCCCGGCCGGACTCAGCGGCTGCAGATCGACGATCGGCCGCGGTTGCTCTTTGAGGATGGCCGCGATCAGCGACGCCTGGCTCTTCCCCTCGAACGCCCGGTGTCCGGTCGCCATCTCGTAGACCAGGGCGCCGAACGTGAAGATGTCGGTGCGGGCGTCGGCTTCTTTTCCTTCGAGCTGCTCGGGCGCCATGTACTGGAAGGTCCCGAGAAGCGTGCCCGCGGTCGTGAGATTGCGCGTCGCCGTCGGCAGGAGCGAGCCGCCCGATCCGGGGACGGCCGGCGCTCCGGCCGCGCCGTCGCGCTCTTCGCGCAGCTTGGCCAGGCCGAAGTCGAGGAGCTTCGCCCCCGACCTGGTCAGCATCACGTTGTGCGGCTTGAGGTCGCGGTGCACGACGCCGTGCCGGTGCGCCCGGTCGAGGGCGTCGGCGATCTCGACGGCGTGGCGCAGCACCTGGTCGATCGGCAGCGGCCCCTTGAGGAGCCGGGCGGCGAGCGTCTCCCCCTCGATGTGCTCCATGACGAGAAAGTCGACCCCGTCCTGCGAGCCGATGTCGTGCAGCGTGCAGATGTGCGGATGGTTCAGCGCGCTGACGGCGCGCGCCTCGCGCTCGAAGCGCTCGCGGCGTGCCGGGTCGCCCGACAGGTGCTGCGGCAGCACCTTGATGGCGACGTCACGCCCCAGCCGGGTGTCGCGGGCGCGATACACCTCGCCCATGCCGCCCGCGCCGATCGGCGCGACGATTTCATAGGGACCGAGCCGGGAACCGGGGGTCAGCGGCATCGGCCGGGGAGTCTAACAGAACCGGGCGAACCTCGTGCCGGGCCTGCGACGGGCACTCATCGGGACTTCATTGCCCCACGGCCGGCGCCTGCCGGGACGCGTTCTCCACGGCTTTCTCGATCAGCGCCTCGAAGCCGGGGTCGCCGCGCAGTGGTTTGAGGTCCTCGTCGGCGGCGATCTGGTCGGCATGCGACCATCCGTGGGCCACGGACTGGCCGAGCCAATCGAGGGCCGCGGCTTTGTCGCCACGACGCGCCGACAGGCAGGCCAGGTTGTAGAGCGTGTTGATCGTCTCCGCGTGATCCTCCCCGAGCAGGCGGCGCTCCCGGGCGAGGGCGTCGCGGAGCATCGCCTCGGCCTCGGCGTAGCGCCCCTGGACCGAGGCCATGTTCGCCAGGTTGGTCTTGCTCTGCAGGGTCCTGAGGTGATCGTCGCCGAGCACCCGGCGGTGCCTCTCGTACGCGTCCTTGTAGAGCGGCTCGGCCTCGGCGTAGCGCCCCTGCACGTCGTACATGGTGGCGAAATCGTTCGTCGTGCTGGCGGTCTCGGGATGGTCCGGCCCCAGCACCCGCCGCTCACCCTCCAGCGCCTCCCGGAAGAGCCTCTCGGACTCGTCGAACCGGCCGAGGTTGTACTCGACATTGGCGAGCATGTGCATCGTCTTCAGTGTCTCCGGATGATCGCCCCCAAGCACCCGTCTCTGTCCTCCGAGCACCGGCACGAAGAGCGCCTCGGCCTCCTTCTGGCGCCGCATGAGCCAGTAGGTCGTCGCCAGGTCGCACGTGCTCAGCAAGGTCGCCGGGTGCTCGGGGCCCAGCGTGCGGCGCTCGACCGCGATGATGCGGTCCCGGAGTTTCTCCTCCTCGGGGTAGCGCCCCTGGTAGCGGTAGGCCGAGGCGAGACCGCCCATCGACTGCAGCGTGTCCATGTCGTCCTCACCCAGCAGGCGCGTGCGGATCTCGAGGACCCGCGCGTGCAGCGTTTCCGCCTCGGCGGCGCGGCCGCGCAGCATGTACTGGAATGCCAGGCTGTACATCGACTCGAGGGTGTCCCGGTTCTCCTCGCCGAGCAGGCGGCGCCGCATCGCCACCGACTGCTCCAGCATCGGGGTGCCGATGTCGTACAGGCCGAGGCTGGCGTAGACCTTCCCGAGAGTCAGCATCAGCCCGGCCTGCACCTCGGGCTCGTCGGCCAGGTCACGGCCGATCCTGTCGACGCCCTTGTCGAGGATCTCGCGCGCGGTGATCGCGTTGCCGCGCGCCTCGTTCGGGTCGGAGACCTTGAACAGCCCGGTCAGGAAGTCGGAGACCCGCAGCGCGGTCCGGGCCTCGCGATCGGCGCGGTCGCGCTCGGCCGCGATGCGCCGCGCCTGCAGCGTCATGCCGACCGCGCTCGCGACCACCGCGACCAGCAGGACCGCCGCGGCCGCGAACGGCGCCTTGTGCCGGGCGATCAGCTTGCCGATCTGGTACGCGGCGCTCGGGGGGCGGGCCAGGATCGGCTGGCCGGCCAGGTAACGGGCGATGTCCTCGTCGAGCGCGGCGACGGTCGGGTAGCGGCGCGCCGGCTCCTTCTCGAGCGCCTTGAGCGCGATGATCTCGAGATCCCGGTCGATCCGCGCCCGGCCGGCCGCCGCCGTAGAAAGCGATCGCGGCGGCTGCTCGCAGATGATCCGCACCGCCTCGGGGAGCGCCGCGTTGCCGAGATCGTGCGGCAGGCGGCCGGCGAGCATCCGGTAGAGGATCACACCGAGTGAATAGACGTCGGTGCGGACATCCACCTCGTCGCGCCGGCCGCGCACCTGCTCGGGGCTCATGTAGGGGAGGGTCCCCTGGATCCGGCCGATCGCCGTGGCCTCCGTGGCGCGTTCGCCGTCGGTGTCGGTGATGCGTGCCAGCCCGAAGTCGAGGATCTTGACGGCCGGCGTTTCGTCGGCGGGCCCGTCCCGTGTGGTCGTGGCGCCGCCGCTGCGCGTGCCGGGGCTCCCCGGCCGCGGCAGGACCAGGATGTTCGACGGCTTGAGATCGCGATGGATGACGCCGCGCTGGTGCGCGTACGCCACGGCGGCGCCGATCTCGAGGAAAAGCGCGAGCCGCCGGCGCTGGTCGTCGCGCGACGCCGGCACCCCCGCCTCGTCGAGGTGCTCCGACAGCGTCCGCCCCTGCACCAGCTCCATGGCGAAGAAGTGCTGTCCCTCATCGGTGCAGCCCGACTCGTAGATCGACGCGATGGCGGGATGCTTGAGCCGCGCCAGGCTGTCGGTCTCGCGCTGGAACATGCGGACCGCCTCGGCGTCGACGTGCCGCCCGCCCAGGATCACCTTGAGCGCCACCGGGCGGCGCGGCCGCTGCTGAAGGGCCTCGTACACCACCCCCATCCCGCCGCGGCCGATCTCGCGCACCAGGCGGTACGGGCCGATCGCGGTGCCGGCGACGAACGCGGGGTCCGGTGTGGTCCCGCCCTCTGCATCGGACGGCAGCGCGAGCGCGGCGAGATCGACCGGCGCGCCGAGGAAGGCGCCGGCCTCCGAGTCGGCGCGAAGAAGCTCCTCGACCGCGGCCAGGAGGCCGGGGTCGCCGGAGCAGGCCTCCTCGAGGAACGCGGCGCGTCGTTCGCGCGGAAGTTCGAGCGCTTCCTTGAGAAGCGGTTCGATGGCCTGCCAGCGATCCGGTGCGGGGAAGGGTGTCATGCCGCCTTCGATTGCGGCGATAGTAGGCGCTTTCGCGCCGCCTCACAAGGGGATGACGAGCCGGGGTGCGACCAGGGTGGCGCGCGGGGTGCCGCGGCGGCGAAAGTGCGACATTTCAGGCGTGGTGGGGTTGGCCGGTCGGGGAGGCGGTGGAATCCCCCCTTGCAGAGTATTCTCCGGCGGATGGGTCCGGAGCCCTCGGGCCGGTGAAGCACGGACCCGTTGGCCGGGATTGAAAGGAGGCGGTGATGGCAGCGAGTGGAAAAGTCGTCTGGGTCGGTCGGGTGCTCTCGGTCCTGGTCTCGTTGCCCTTCGTCATGAGTTTCGTCATGAAGCTGAGAGGCGGACCCGAAGTGATGCAGGGGTTGGCGCATCTGGGATTGCCCGAGACGCTGATCGTCCCGCTCGCGATCCTCGAGATCTCGTGCACCGTGGTCTACCTGATCCCGGCGACGTCGATCCTGGGAGCCATCCTCCTGACCGGATACATCGGCGGCGCGATCTGCACGCACTGGCGGGTGGGCGATCCGTTCATCCTGCACATCGCGTTCGGGATATCCATCTGGCTCGGTCTTTATCTCCGCGAGAGCCGCCTGAGGGCGCTCATTCCGCTCAGGACGCGGTCGTAGCCGGCGACCCGGACTCGACGGTCGGCGGGCGGCCGGCGCAGGATGAGCGATCCCTGGCAGCGCAGAGATGGGATCGGCCTGGACGGGGGTTGCGCCCCGGGACTTCTTCCGCCTGTATCGCGACCGTGCGCTCGAGTCGCGAGTCGCGGGCGCGGTAGACCTCGCCCATGCCGCCGGCACCGAGCGGCGCAAGGATCTCGTACGAGCCCAGGCGGGTGCCGGGCGACAGCGTCACGTACCGGCTCCGGCGGCGGGCCGGCGGGCCGGCCTCAGCTCTTCGGTTTGAGTGTCGCGGCGATCGCCTCGCGCGCCTTGTCGATGTCGACGGAGTGGTCCGGCTGCTTGTGCAGCACCGTGCCGTCGGCCGAGCGAACCACCAGACCGTGGTTCTTGAATCCCAGCTCCTTGATGACCGCTTTGGCTTCGGGGGTCGTGGCGTCGAGGTTGAAGGCCTTCACCTGTCCCGGGAACTCCTGCTCGAACCCGCTCACGGCGGGTTTCAACTTCGCGCACACCATTCAGCCGGGCAGGAAGTAATAGGTCACTTCGAGCGGCGTCTTGACCGGCGGGGTCCTGGTCTCCCCGGTCCATGACGGCACGAGGAGAAGTCCCATCACGGTCAAAAGGGCCGCCGATGCCAGCAACGCTCTTCGACGCATCGCGCACCTCCATAGGTGCCGCCATTCTAGCCGAATCGGCGGCCGCCACGCGGGGTGCCGGCCACCCGCGGCATGGTTGCGTTCGCCGCCGCGCTGGATCACAATGGGCCGGCTCGTAGGTCCCCGATGGATGCTCCGGGGGCGGATCGAAGGCTGGAGACCCTTGACGACCCCGCCCGATTCGAACCGGGGAGCGCCGCCACCCCGATTCAAGTGGTTCGTTCGGTGCGCGATCCTGGCGATCGCGGCCGCCGTCGCGTTCTGGGTGGCGCAGGCGGAGATCGTCCGCGTCACCAGCGAGAGAAACGGCGAGGTGCCGGTCGCCTCCTATGCGCTGCGTGAGGATGACTTTCGCCATCCGCGTCTGCAGCTGCTGCGCAGCCGCGAGAAGCTCGACGACGTCGTCGCCGGCGCCGCCACCCAGTTCGACGCGATACTGCGGCTGAAGAGCTGGGCGCACCGGCAGTGGGAGTCCGGCGGCAGCTTCCACTACCCTCCCTGGGACGCCGTCGAGATCCTCGACCTCGCCCGGGAGCACGACAACCGCGGGTTCTGCGCGCAGTACGCGATCGTGTTCCTGCAGGCCTGCCAGTCGATGGGGATCCACGCGCGCTACGTCGACCTGCCCGGACACTTCGTGGTCGCGGTCTGGTCCGACGACTTCGACCGGTGGGTCGTGCTCGATCCGCTCAACGACATCCATTACGAGAAGGACGGCGTCCCGATGCGCGGGCGCGAGCTCTACCGCGCCTACTGGACCCGGGAGCGGCAGGGAATCGTCAAGGTCGACTCCGCCGGCAACCGCACGCCGGTCTCCCGGGAGGACCTGAACTTCTACCGCCTGTACTCGATCAGCCTGGCCGCCAACCAGCTTTCCACGCCGGTCGAGGTGAAGATCAACGGCGCCTGGCGGATGCTCGCCCATGCGGACGACTACCGGACTTATCCAAGGGTCGGGAGAGACGAGCTGGTGGTCGCGTCCGATTTCCTGGCGTGGCGGACGACCGAGGCCACCGAGTCGTTCCCGGAGCGTCCGGAGACCAGGGACCAGGACGAGTTCCGCTATGCCCTCAACCAGACGATCATCCTCCTGGCAAACGATCGGCTGACGAACAGGGTGCTCAAGGTCGCATTGTTGAGCGGCAACAGCCCGACATTCGGCCGGTTCCTGATCCGCTCCGACGAGAGTGGCGACTGGATACCCTCCGGATCCGCGACGGTCAAATGGCTGCTCAGCCCGGGGACGAACCGGTTGTTCGCGCGCATCGAGACCGGTTCCGGATGGCAGGGGAGCGTCAGCCACATGAAGGTGTTCTACAAGCCGGCGCTGTTCGGCTTCCTGCCGGCGTTCCGCGGCAACATCTTCAGGATCTCCTGGCACCGATCGCCCGCGCAGCCCTGACGGGCCCGGCCCCCGACGCCGCGCCCTGAGAGCCTTGTATCGCACCCCCGCCGGGTGCGAGAATCGGGCACGGAGATGGCCGATGTCACAGCCGATCGTCGTCAACCAGGACATCATCGAGATGGAGTACGCGGTCCGCGGCCCGATCGCTCAGCGGGCGGCGGCGCTGAAGAAGCAGGGGCGAACCGTCATCCCCTGCCACATCGGCAATCCCCAGGCGCTCGGCCAGGAGCCGGTGTCGTTCTACCGCCAGGTGTTGAGCCTCGTGGAGGAGCCGTCGCGGATTGCGCGCGAGCGGCGGCTGAACCGGCTGCTCGCGGGGTCGGCGGATGTCGCGGCCGATCACCTGATCTCCGGGTACATCCTCGATCTGGGCGAATCGATCCTCGCCCGCCTCGAGACCGGCATGGGCGCCTACACCGAGAGCAAGGGCCCGGCGTTCATCCGCGAGGCGATCGCGCGCCATATCGATATGCGCGACGGCGCCGGCGATCGAGCGGTCGTGCGCTCGGACCCCGACAGCATCTTCCTGACCAACGGTGCGAGCGAGGGGGCGCGGTTCCTCATCGAGATGCTGATCGCCGACCGGCGCGACGGCATCATGATCCCGACCCCGCAGTACCCCCTCTACTCCGCGACCATCCGGAAAAACGGCGGCACGCAGGTCAACTACTATCCGGACGAGGACGACGGCTGGAGCCTGGGGACGCCGATGCTCGACGAGGCGATGCGGCAGGCGCGCGCGGCGGGCATCCGCGTCAAGGCGATCGTCGTCATCAATCCGGCCAACCCGACCGGCGCGGTCCTCGACGAGACGAGCATCGAGGGGGTCATCCGGTTCGCCGAGAAGCACGGCCTGGTGATCATCGCCGACGAGGTCTACCAGGAGAATGTCTACGGCGACCGGTTCGTCTCCTTCGCCGGGGTTGTCGGGAAGCGCGACGTGCCGCTGTGCAGTCTGCACAGCACCTCGAAAGGTTTCTACGGCGAGTGCGGTCATCGTGGCGGCTATCTCGAGGTGCGGAACCCGCCGCGGGTGCAGGGGACCGAGGCAACCCTGCTCGACATCCTCGTGAAGCAGGCCTCGGTCAGCCTGTGCGCCAACACCGCGGGCCAGATGCTGACCTACTTGATGGTCTCGCCGCCGCCGGCGGGGAGCCCGCCGCACGAGAGGTTCGCCCGGCAGCGGCAGACGATTCTGCGCGACCTGTTCGACAAGGCCGGCATGATCCGCGCCGCCTTCGAGCGCATGGACGGCGTGCGCTGCGCCGGGCGGACGGGGGCCATGTACCTGTTCCCGCGGCTCGGGAAGCTGCCGGCCGGCGGCTCCGACTTCGACTACTGCATGAACCTCCTGGAGAGCACGGGGTTCTGCACGGTGAACGGCGCCGGGTTCGGCCAGAAGCCGGGGACGAGCCACCTGCGCATCGCCTTCCTGCCGCCGAAGCAGGTGCTCGAGGAAGCCCTGCCACGGTGGGTCGCCTTCCACAACGAGTACGTGAACGCGAAGGTCGCCTCCCCCGCATCGCCCCGATAACGGGCGCGCGGCCCGCCCGGTGCCAGGCCGGCGGATGAAGCGCTCCGCATCCCGTTTACGCGTCGTTGACATCGGAGACATCTTTTTACACAGCGCGGCGCAACGGCGACGGCGCGGTTCCGTAGACTGCCGTGACGACATTCCCGACCCGGGAAGTCGACCGACGGGTGACTCGTGATCGGACGCCGTATCGTTCTCGCGCTTCTCCTTGCCGCGGCCTGCCCCGCCGCGCTGCCGGCGCAGGCCACTTTCCACGGCAACATCGCGCGCACCGGCGTGTACGACTCTCCGGGGCCGCGGCGGCTCGGGGGCGTGAAGTGGGCCTTCAAGGCGGGCGGCCCGATCGTGACGTCGCCGATCATCGCCGGCGGCGTCGTCTACATCGCCAGCCTCGACGGTCACCTGTACGCCATCGACCAGGAGAGCGGCAAGGAGAAGTGGAACTTCAAGTCGCGTATGCCGATCGCCTCATCGCCGGCGGTGGCCGGCGGGACGCTCTACTTCGTGTCGTCGGCGGGCTCCCTCGCCGCGCTCGATGTCGCGACCGGCCGCAGGAAGTGGGACTATCCGACCAGCAAGTCATGGGTGATCGGCACGCCGGCGGTGCGCGACGGCGTGGTCTACGTCGGCACCTCCGACAGCTCCCGCTTCATGGCGCTCGACGCGAAGAGCGGACGGCTGCGCTTCAACTTCAAGGCCGGGGCCTACATCTTCTCGTCGGCGGCCCTCGCCGGCGACCTGGCATACGTCGGCAGCCACAACGGCCGCCTGTACGCCGTCGACGCGAAGACCGGCGCGCTGGCGTGGGAATTCCAGACCGAGGCGTCGAAGCAGGACCCGATGAAAGTGCTGAACCCGGATGGCACGCTGACCGAGGCGATCTTCGCGCCGGTGTTCGGTGACTTCCAGGACATGTACATCACGTTCTACCGGTTCGTGTCGATCGGCGCCATGATGTCGTCGCCGGCGGTCGACCGCGGAACGGTCTACGTCGGCAGCATGGACGGCAACCTGTACGCGCTGCAGTAACCGGCCGGCGCCGCCGCGGATGCCACCGGGCGGCGGCGCGGCACGTGCCAATACTCGGACGCGCCCCTAGGCTCGATCGGATCGGTCGCGTTCGCGTGTGCGCGCGTCGCGGTTCCACTGCACCAGCGTCCCGGCGCGGCGCTCGATGACATCGGCGCGGCGCAGCGTGCGGCGCGGGCGGCCGTTCAGGATGGAGTAGTGCCGGGAGCGGTCGAGGGCGTACGACAGGTCCCACAGGTGCTCGCCGCCGACGATCCAGTCGCTGCCGAGGCGGCGCAGGTCGAAGATCGCCGAGTAGCTGGTCAGCGTCTTGAGCCCGCTGTCGATCGTGTACTCGTGGAAGTACGACATGGCGAGCTCGCGCACGGTGCGGTAGACCGGATCGCGGTAGCGCAGCACCGCGTGGTTCGTCTTGCTGATGGCGCCCCAGCAGCCATGGGCACGGAACGGGGCGACGACGTGGTCGACATCCCGGGCCGTCGCCTTCAGATCGAGCAGCAGCGGCCGCTGACCGTGGAACCAGAGCGCCGTCGCCGCGAGCATCGCGCCCTCGATGCAGTGCGCGGACCGGGTCTCGAGGACCATGCGCGGCGACTTGCAGGTGTCGCCGGCGCGTTCGAAGTTGATCGGAATCGTCTCGAGGTAATCCTGGATCTTCGACGGCCGATCGAGATCCCTGAACAGGCGGCGCTCATCCTGGGTGAGCCGGTCGCTCCATGCGCGCGGATCGATCATGCACGCATAATATGCACGCTCGCCGCGCGACGTGCAACGTGCGGCCGCTTCATGCGACGTTACTCCGGCCCGGGCAGACTCACTCCGATGGTCGCGGCGGTCGCTCGATTGATGTCGAGAACCGCACCGAGAGGGAGCACCAGACCGAAATCTTCCGGGTGGCGCAATCCCGAAAAGAGCGCCGCGGCCATCTCTTTCGCCTGCACGCCGAGATGTCCGGGAGGCACGCCGTAGGAGAGCAGCGCGCCGTGCGCGACCCATGCGGCCTCGGGCGCCATCACCGCCACGTGATGCCGCAGACCCCAGCCGGTGATCTCGTCCATGGCGCCGGGGGCGATGGCCAGGGGATCGTAGGGGAGCAGGAGGACGTCGATCCGGTCGACGAAGTCGGCGAGGGCCTCGCGGACATGCGCCGGCGCGTAGCACGGCTGCAGTCGCACCTCGAGACCGCGCTCCTCGGCCGCGTTCTTGAGGTCGCGCGCGATGAGCATCGATGAGTATGCGTCATAAAGCAGGCCGATCCGGCGGGCACGTGGCAGGAGCGCGCCCAGACGGCCGATGACATCCGCCGGATCGGCGTTGTTCGCGAGGAAGCAGATGTTGGTGGCCGCGAGATCGTAACGTCGCGGATCGTCGATGAGCGTCAGGATCGACGGGATGTCGCGCACCTCGCTGCGCACCAGCCGGCCTGCCCGCAGTCCCGCCGCCAGGATCACGTTGGGTTTCTCGGCCGCCACATGGCGCACCGCCTCCGCCGGGTCGGGCTCGGCGTCGAGATCGATCACCCGCGCCGGAACGGGAAGGCCGTCGAGAAACCCGCTCACCATCCCGGCGTACGGGAATGGATCGCGCGACACCAGCACGACCGCATCGCGCTCGTCCGGGCGCTTGAGCCGGAAGCGGACGGTCCGCTTGCGGCCCGATTCGAGCCGCAGCCCGTCATACTCGACGGTGCGATAGCCGTCCTTCGCGGCGGCGATGCGATAGCCCGGGACCGCCTTCACCCCCCAGAACCGGAATGAGCCGTCCGGCGCGGTGACGACCGTCGCCGGCTGCACCCCCGGGCCGCTGAGCGAGACGCGGGCCCCGTCGAGAGGGTGGCCGAGGGCGTCGGCGACCATCCCTTCGACCCGCGACAGGTCATCGCCGGGCGCGGGCCCCGGACCTGCGAGGGCAAGCATCAGGAGCAGCGTGATGGCTGCGGACGAAACGACGGGGCGTGGTCGCGACATGACACCCTCCTCCGAGCGGCAAGCCTGCCTGTGTCGTACGCCCAGGGGGACCCGGCTGTCAACTGATTCTCCACGCCGGCAGGATCGGGTGCGGCAGAGGCTCCGCGCCGCCCCGCCGGCGGCAATGGCCGGTGCTAGAATCCCGCCCCGACGCCCATCGCGGGCATGAGGCCGGATGACCCACCCCGCCGCCAACCACATCGACGACGAGAGCCGCTGGCTCGCGAGCGTGCACCGCCCGGGAGAGGCGCAGCTGACGGTGCGCGCCGTCGCCGTCGGGATGGCGCTCGGCACCGTGATGTGCCTCTCGAACCTGTACGTCTTCTTCAAGACCGGCTGGTCGATGGGGGTGACGATCACCGCCGCCATCCTGGCGTTCGCGCTGTTCCAGGTTCTGGGCGCAGCGCGCCTCGCGCGCCGGCCGCTCGGCGCCCTCGAGAACAACGCCCTGACGACGGTCGCCTCCGGGGCCGGCTACATGACCGGCGGCGGCAACATGGCGGCCTTCGGGGCGCTGATGATGGTGACCACACTGCGCCCGGAGACCGCGGGCATGGTCGTCTGGTTCGCGGCGATCGCGGCGCTCGGCGTGTTCGCGGCAATCCCGATCAAGCGGCAGCTCATCAACAAGGAGGGCCTTGCCTTCCCGACCGGCACCGCAACCGCCGTGACCTTGCGCGCCATCCACGGCGCCGCCGGCGGGCCCGCCTCCGAGGGGTCGCGCCAGGCGCGCGCCCTCGGGCTCGGGGCATTGTTCGCCGCGACGCTCACCTGGTTCCGCGACGCGAAGGCCGACTGGATGCCGTTCAACATCCCGGCGTCGATCCCTCTGCCGCTGCAGATCGCCGGACGATCCGCCGCCGAATGGACACTGACGCTGAAAACCGAGGTGGTCCTGCTCGGCGCCGGCGCGCTGGTGAGTTTCCGCACCGGCTGGTCGATGCTCCTCGGCGGTCTGCTGACCTACGGCGTTCTGGCGCCGGAACTCGTCGAGAGCGGCGTCATCGCGGCGGTCTCCTACAAGGAGATCGCCGGCTGGACGGTATGGCCGGGCGCGTCGATCCTGGTGGCCTCGGGGCTGACCTCGTTCGCCCTCGACTGGAGGAGCGTGGCGCGATCGTTCGCGGGCCTCGGGCGCCTGTTCGGCCGGCGCGCTGCGGCGCCCGATCCGATCGACGCCGTCGAGTGCCCCGGCTGGTGGTTTCCGGCCGGGTTCGTGGTGATCGGGCCGATCGTCGTCGTGCTGATGGGATGGCTCTTCCGGATCCCGTGGTGGGCCGGTGTCGTCGCCGTGCCGCTCGCGATCGTCATGGGCTTCGTCGCGGCGCGTGTCACCGGCGAGACCGACGTGACGCCGACCAAGGCGCTCGGACCGGTCACGCAACTGATCTACGGGGTGATCACGCCGGGCAACCTGTCGGGCAACATCATGAGCGCCAACGTCACGGGCGGGATCGGCCTGCACGCCGCCGATCTCCTGACGACGCTCAAGACCGGGTGGCTCCTGGGCGCCAGCCCGCGGGCGCAGTTCTACGCCCAGCTCTTCGGCGTGGCCGCGGGGGCGGCGGTGGTGGTCCCGGCGTTCAACATTCTGATCCCCGACCCGACGATGCTCGGGACCGATGCCTGGCCGGCGCCGTCATGCCTGGTCTGGGCCGGTGTGTCGAAGGCGCTCTCCGGCGGCATCGGCTCGCTCGGCGGTCCGGCGCGCGCCGGCGTCGCCGCCGGGCTGCTGCTCGGCGTAACGCTGGCCGTCATGGAGCGCCTGGCGCCGCGGGCGCTCAAGCCGTGGGTGCCGTCGCCCGCGGGTCTGGGGGTCGCCATGGTGCTCCCGGGGAGCAACACGATCGCCACGTTTCTCGGGGCGCTCGCGGCCTTCTGGCTGCAGCGCCGAAGGCCGGAGACGGCGGGACGGTATGTCGTCCCGGTCGCCTCCGGGTTCATTGCCGGCGAGAGCCTGATGGGTGTCGCCGTCGCGCTGCTGATCGTCGGCGGCGTGCTGGCGAGGTAGGGCTTCGTCCGGTCGGTGGTTTCAGCGACCGCGGCGGCGGTTGTCGCGGCGCCACATCGGCCCGCGCGTCCCGGTGGGTCCGGGGCGACGGGCGCCGTACCCGGCGGCCGCCATGGCGGCGGGCGGCGCGGTCGGGCGCGCCGGCGCACCGGACGACGGCACATCGGATGCCCCTTCGCTGCCGGTGTCGTGCGCCGACCGCAGGGTCGCGATCCGCGCCAGGTTCATCATGCGCGGGTCGGCCGCGGGCCGGCGCGCCGGACCGGTGGCCGCGAGCGCCAGGCTCCGCCGCGGGATCGGGGCGCCGATGCGGCGCTCGACATCGCGCACCAGTTGCGCGTCCTCGGCGGTGACGAAGGTGAAGGCCTTGCCGGTGCGCTCGGAGCGCCCGGTGCGGCCGATGCGGTGCGTGTAGGCCTCGGGCGTGCCCGGCATGTCGAAGTTGACGACGTGCGACACCTGCTCGACGTCGAGACCGCGCGCGGCGATGTCGGTCGCGACCAGCACGTCGAACTCGCGCTTGCGGAACCCGGCCATGGCGCGGTCGCGCTGGCTCTGCGACATGTTCCCCTGCAGCGCCACGGCGCGGTGGCCCGACGCCTCGAGCTGCTTCGCCAGCCGGCGGGCGCGGTGCTTGGTGCGGGTGAAGACGATGGCCGACACGAACCCTTCGTCGGCGAGGACGCTCTGCAGCAGCGGCAGCTTGTCGTCGCCGCCCACCGGGTAGACCGCGTGGTCGATGGTCGAGGCCGGACGCGAATGCGTCAGCTCGACCACGTGCGGGTTGCGCAGCATCTGGTCGGCCAGGGTGCGGATCTCGCGCGGCATCGTGGCGGCGAACATCAGGTTCTGGCGGCCGCGCGGCAGCGCCTGCACGATGCGGCGGATGTCGGGCAGGAACCCCATGTCGAACATGTGGTCGGCCTCGTCGAGGACCAGGGTCTCGATCCGATCGAGACGCAGGGCGCGCTGCTGATGCAGGTCGAGGAGGCGGCCCGGGCAGCCGACGATGATCTCGGGGTTCGACCGCAGGGCGGAGATCTGCGCCCCCATGGAGACCCCGCCGAACACGAGCGTCATCTTGATGGGCGTGAAGCGCGCGAGCGTTCGGATGTCTTCGCCGATCTGGGTCGCCAGCTCGCGGGTGGGCGCCACGATCAGGACGCGCGGGCCCTCCTTGCGCTCGGACAGCAGCCGCGCCAGGACCGGCAGGACGAAGGCGGCCGTCTTGCCCGTTCCAGTCTGCGCCAGCCCCAGGATGTCGCGGCCTTCGAGGGCCGCCGGGATGGTCTGCTCCTGGATGAGGCGCGGGTGGACGAAGCCGGCGGCGGTGATGCCGCGCTGCACGGCGGGGCCCAGGTTGAAACGGGCGAAAGCGTTTGATGGTTCGGTGATGGTGGAACTGGACATGCTTCGGTTGACTCCTGGCAGGCCGGGGCCGTCCACGCGGGACGGAGCGCGACCTGCTCGACGACCCTTACAACAGCAGCAGGGACGAGGGGTGATTCAACGGCGCGATCCTGGAGGGGATCCTGTTGTGCGCCGTGGGCCGAAGGACTTCGGCCGATAGGATTGACCGGGGGAATGTAGCAGATGTCGGCGGAAGATGCAACCCCCTGGTCCCGACCGGCACTCATCTTGCTCATCCCGGTGGGTTGTTCTAGGCTTGGGAGCCCATCAAATATTGAAGAGGAGGAACCCGATGAAGATGCTCAAGATCCTGGCGATCGCGCTGTCGGTCGTCATCGCGCTGGTCGCGCCGGCGCAGGCGGGCGACGACAAGCCGGTGACCGTGACCGGGACGATCATGTGCGCCAAGTGCGTTCTCGAGAAGGCCGACGCAACGGCCTGCCAGGACGTGCTGGTCGCGACGGACAAGACCGAGTACTACCTGGTGAAAAACGCGGTGGCCGAGAAGTACGGCCACGCGTGCAAGAGCGAGAAGGGCGCCGTCGTCACCGGCACGGTGATCGACAAGGACGGCAAGAAGTGGATCGAGGCCTCGAAGATCGAAGAGCCGAAGAAGGGCTGAGCGCAGGCCCCACGGAGGGGGCCTCTGCGCAGGAATTGCGCCCGGTGGCGCCTGGCCGTGCAATGATGGGCGAACCGGCGATCCGGACCGCGGCCCCAAACCGCGTCTCCTGATACGCCGCCCGTGCCGACCGCGGGGTCCTTGCACGTGGCACAGCCCTTGCGTTTCGTCACCGCCTTTCGCAGGTTTTCCGGGGCGTTCGCGCCCATCTGGGAGGGTTGATTCATGCATCCGTACGTGGCTTCCCTCATGAAGGACGTCAAGGCGAAGAATCCGGCCGAGCCCGAGTTCCACCAGGCCGTGCACGAGGTCGCCGAATCGCTGGCACCGGTGCTCGACAAGCACCCGGAGTACCGCACCGCCAAGATCCTGGAGAGGATCGTCGAGCCCGAGCGGGTGCTCCTGTTCCGCGTGCCGTGGGTCAACGACCGCGGCGAGGTCCAGGTCAACCGCGGCTTCCGCATCGAGATGAACA